>Ga0209168_10000202_pt1 | contig 67531 bp, 73 predicted proteins | sample Coa_R1_FD_187156 | JGI IMG/M metagenome (GOLD analysis project Ga0209168, IMG submission 187156) | Surface soil microbial communities from Centralia Pennsylvania, which are recovering from an underground coalmine fire - Coalmine... | ecosystem: Environmental > Terrestrial > Soil > Unclassified ...
CGGGATCGACTCGGGTCATTGGCCGGCTCGCGATCAGACTCAGCACGACGAACTGCAAACCGATCAAGGCGCCGGCGGACGATCCCACAATCACATAAAAGTTTTGCCACGCAGCAAGAGCTTTCATCTCATCTATTTTGAAACGCGCTCGAAGCGATAGGCCAACTCCGGGCCGTCCCCACCGTTGTATGCGATTTCCGCATTCAGCAGTGAGAACGGTTCGACATATCGCGCCATCGACAACGGCCCCAAGTCGACGGGATCGAAACCAACATCGCGGATGAGGCCGGCGACAGTGTCTTTTGCTCCCTTGTCGTCGCCGCAATAAACGAGGTCCGGCCGCGGCTTTGTTTCGCGTTTCTCGAACACCGGGAACAGGACCTCGCTGGGAACCGTGCTGAAGGCGGAAACCACGTGCGCTCCAGGAATTCTGGCGGCCAACGCCTCCGCGCCGGAAGTCGTGTGCCCGATGATCAGGTGGGTGTCGTCGTTGCTCATGGGCAGCGAGCACGTCAGCAGGGTCTTGCCTTCCAAAGCACCGGCCCGCGGCAGGGCGTCATCGATGCGCGTCCAATGTACGGCTAGCAACACGGCGTCGGCAGTTTGAACCGCTTCGGCGGGTGTTCCCACATGCGCATTGGCGCCGGCAGACTCGGCCAAATCTTTCAGCTTTTGGCGACTGCGGGAGTAGCTGAAGACCACATCATGGCCGGCCCGTGCGAATATTGTCCCGAGCTTGCCACCCATCAATCCGGATCCGAGTATTCCGATGCGCATAGGATCAGTTTATGTTGGCTTGCAATACTGATACAGCCTTGTCAACGTACTGTTGGCACATCGTGCGGTGAACGTATCGCTTCTGTCCGGCTTTTTCTATAGTCGCTACGCTGGTTGTGAGGCGCCAGGTTCAAATGTCACTGATCGAGAACGAGAACACACAGGCTAGAGACGCATGGAATAGAAACGCGGAATTCTGGAACGAGCGCATGGGAGAAGGAAACGATTTCTTCAACATCCTTCTCTGGCCCGCCGTAGAGAGGCTTCTTGAGCCACAGCCGGGTGAGCGACTTCTGGATATAGCCTGCGGAAATGGCCTGACGTCTCGCCGTCTGGCAACCGCAAAGGCCAGAGTGACCGCTATTGATATTTCAGCCGCGATGATTGCAATTGCGGCCAGTCACCCCGCGGTATTGAATGTCGACTACCGGGTCGTCGACGCGACCGATAGGGAGGCTTTATTGGGTCTTGGGCCCGGCGGATTTGATGGGGCTCTATGCAATATGGCGTTGATGGACATGGCCGAAATCGAACCGCTGATGACTGTCCTGGCCGTCTTGTTAAAGCCTGGAGGACGGTTTGTGTTCTCTGTTTTGCATCCCTGCTTCAACAATCCGGCGACCGTCCAAATGGGCGAACTGGAGGACCGGCATGGCACCCTTGTCTCTACGTATTCCGTAAAGATCGCCCCTTACAAAACCCCCTTCACACAAGTTGGGCTGGCGATGCACGGCCAACCCGTCCCACACCCCTACTTCCATCGGCCTCTCAGCTTGTTGCTGGCGCCGGCGCTTACTGCCGGCCTGGTGCTTGACGGCATCGAGGAACAGGCCTTCCCGCCGGAGAACTCTGGGGGCACCACGCCATTGTCGTGGAATGGGCGGTTCAGTGAGATTCCAGCGGCGCTCATCGTTCGGCTACGGCACGTCGCTTGAGTTTTCGCTCGTTCGGCTCTTGATAGCTGCCGGCGTGATGGTGTGCTCCGTTGAGCGCGCCGAGGCGGCAGTATAATGCGGCATGGCCGGTAGCGGCGCATTGGAAAGTTGGGCTCCCCTGGAACTTCGAGCCTTCATTGATGGCATGCCGGCACTTGCCTGGTCGTGTCGTCCCGATGGCTTTCCGGAATACGTCAACCAGCGGTTTCTTCAGTACAGCGGCCTGTCTAACGACCGGATTTACGACGGCTGGAAATCCACGCTTCACCCGGACGACGCGAAAGGATTCCAGAAGTGGTGGCAGAGTCTTCTCGAGTTCCCAAAGACCGGCCAAACCGAAGCCCGCTTTTGCCGTGCCGACGGAGAGTATCGCTGGTTTCTTATATCGGCGGCGCCGGTCTATGACGAGCACGGCAACCTCGTCCGCTGGTATGGGATCAACAGTGACATCCACGACCGCAAATGCGCCGAGAAGACATTACAGCAAAACGAAGAGGATCTCCGCACAATCACCGATGCTATTCGCCAATCCATCGTGGTTCTAGCGCCAGATGGCGCGACACTCTACGCGAACCGGGTGGCTCGGGATGTCACTGGCCTGAAGATAGGCGAAGCGAACGACAAAGGCTTTTTTGCGCGCGTCTTCCATCCTGAGGACGTAGACCGGGTACGCGAGGAGCGCAGAATTGGACTTCTGGAGGGACTCCCGTTCGATCTGGAAATGCGCGCGCTCTTCAGGAGCGGGCAGCATCGCTGGCAGCTCGTTCAATACGACCCGCTAAAAGACGAACACGGCCGGATTATCAGATGGTACGCAACGGCGACCGACATCGACGACCGGAAAAGGACGGAAGAGCGGCTTCGGAACGAGAACCTTGCGCTCCGGGAGGAAATCGATCGCACTTCGATGTTTGAGGAGATTGTCGGCTCTTCGAAACCCATGCGCCAGGTGGTGAAGCACGTGGAGAAGGTTGCGCCTTCAGATTCCACAGTTCTCATTCTGGGCGAGACGGGAACGGGCAAAGAACTGGTCGCTCGGGCGCTGCATCGGAGGTCGAAACGCGCGACGAGAGCGTTCGTGCGGGTCAACTGCGCCGCGATTCCACAATCGCTAATTGCTTCCGAGCTTTTCGGACACGAAAAAGGCGCCTTTACCGGCGCGCTGCAGCGGCGCCTGGGGAGGTTTGAAGCCGCCGACGGCGGGACGATCTTCCTCGACGAAATCGGCGAACTGCCGATGGAGACTCAGATCGCGCTGCTGCGTGTGCTGCAGGAGCGAGAATTCGAGCGGGTGGGAAGCAATTATCCAGTCAAGGTGGATGTGCGCCTGATTGCGGCAACCAATCGGGACCTGCCTGCCGCTGTCACTCAGGGGACCTTCCGGCAGGATCTTTTCTACAGGTTGAATGTCTTTCCGATCGCGGTGCCGCCGCTTCGCGAGCGCGCGGAAGACGTTCCGCTGCTGGTTGAGTACTTCGTCGGGCGCTTTGCCAAAGGCAGCGGCAAAACGATCCGCAATATAGGCCGGCAGACGCTGCAGAAGTTGAGGGCCTACCCTTGGCCTGGGAACATCCGCGAACTGCAGAACGTGGTGGAACGCGCCGTCATTCTGAGTGAAAGCGATACGTTCGAAGTCGACGAGAGCTGGTTGAAACTTGAACCGGCGGAATCCGCGCGGCCGCACGGAGGGCTTCTGGCCCTGGCCGATCGCGAAGTCGAGATGATCGAAGCCGCATTGGCAGACAGCCATGGCCGCATCGCGGGACCTTCCGGGGCGGCGGCGAAACTCGGCATTCCACGGCAGACATTGGAATCGAAGATCAAGCGGCTCGGCATCGATAAGTACGGGCAGAAGCACCCTCCGTCGAAATAGCGTCACGTTCTTTTCCAGTTGCTCTTCCTTCGTCATTTTGCTGAGCCTGCGGCGGGATCGTGATACCCCCTTTGTTTTCTTTCAGCGGTTTGCGGATGGACAGCCGGTTGCGATGTTCTCTTATGGCAGTTTCATCAAAAGGAGAACGATGATGACGCACACAGAAATTCACTTCCACCAGAGGACCACCTTGACGCCCGAGCAATACATCGCGGGCCTTACCGACTTCGGACCGGGCCGCGCGAAGCTCTTTGGCAACAGCGCCGACGAGTATCTCACGGTGCATCACCTCGGCCGTTCCGAGGCTGACGTAACCGAAGGCTCAGGCGGCATCTGGGAACGCCTGCACTACGACTGGTCGGACCCCAATCATGTTGTCCTCACGACGACTGACTCCAACCTCTGGGGAGGTGCGTCCGGCCACGTCTACACCTTCACACGTCATCCTGACGGCACAACTGACATTGACCTGGTCGTCATACGCGACGGCAAGAATCTCAAGGGACGGTTGCTCGGCATCGTGGTTCGGACCGTTGGCCGGAGTGTTTTGGAAAAGGCATTTGCAAATTCCGTCAAAGCTATAGAAGCCCGGAACGTCAGCGAGAAAGAGCTGACCGCGCAATAAGAGGCAATACGAGGTCGCCGTCAGGCGCCTTCAGGACGATTCCATCGTGAGGCCGAAATCCACCGCCGGAGTACAGGATATGTCACAGCGCGGTCAAGTTCTGTCGGGTAAGCGAGCACGCGTAGTTTGGAGAGCGAATTAGTCCAGCTTCTTCTGTGACAGGAACTTCGACATCTGATCCGCAACTTGAACGTTGTTCATATCCGACATCGGGAAATGAGTGTTCCCGCGGATTCCGATTTCCGGCAGATGCACAAGGGTGACATCGCCGCCGCGGGCATTCACGACATCCCGCCACTTCCTGGCCATTTCGAGAAAGATCCGCCATTGCTCCTGGCCCGGATTCACGCTCGACTCCGCGGGGATGTTGTCACCGTAATAGATGACGATCGGAATCTTCGTAAGCAGCATGAACTCCGCCCGAGGCACGGTAATGGCACTCAGCGCTCTGCCGCCAAAGTTCAGCGGCGGAACGTCGCCCTCGGGGAAAGGAAAGTCGAAGCCGGGCTCGAAGGAGACGACAGCGCGGACACTCCTGTTCTTGATAGCCGTGCGCCAGCCCAGCCCACCGCTCTGTGAGTGGGTGACCAGAATGCCTGGCCCAATCTTGTCGAATAGCGCCGAAACCGCGTCCGAATTGACCTGCACGTCATAGGGGCCGGTGTTCGGGAGCATCTGCCGGAAGAACTGGTTGAGCGCTTCCGCATCGCGCGAGAACTGCACGCCCGGATAAAGATTCGGCCAGACGCCGAGCCGGAAGATGCCGAACCAGAGCTGCTCGTCGGGCGTAGCCGTAATGGTGACCGGCTGTGTGCTGCGCGCCGCCCGGCCACGCCGGGGCTGGTCGATAAGGTAGACCGGGAAGCGGCGGCGCAGGAAAATGTTTTGGAATCCCTCACGCCCGTCCGGGGTTGTCTCCCACGTCCTGGCGGACTGCCCGTGGCCATGCCAGAAGACGAGAGGAAGTTTTCTGGCATCTACCGGGACTTGATAGAAAACGTACGCATGATCGCCATGCAAGGTCTGCCCCGCGGGATCGGTGCCTGCAGGGTTGTACGCGCCCTGCCGGATGGGATCGAAAGTGCCGGGAGCCGTTATGATTGACCCGCCGACAGCAAAGCTGCCTTGCTCCTGAATCATCAACGGCTGTGGCTTGCTCTTCCTGGTCTCCTGGGCACTGGCTGAAATAAGAACGAGGGCCGGGAACAGCCAGATATTACTGAAACGTCGCATGGGTTGACTCCTGTGATGGGTTACTTCGGCGGACGCGTCAGTCCTTGCGCTTCCAGCCAGTAGTAAAACTCGTCGATCCAGTGGTCGCTGGTTTTGCCTTGTTTGCGCATGCCCCAGCCATGCCCGCCGGAGTTATAGATGTGAAATTCCGGTTTGTATCCGGCGCCCTTGAGAGCATCGTAGAAAGCGGCGATCTGGGGGCCGGCGAGTGTGTCGTCTTGCGCCATCGCCATGAAGAATGGCGGCAGTCCCTGTGGTATCGGGGGCACGTCTGGAAAAGGCGCGCCATAAATTGGAGCCGCATAGTTCGGGCGGGCGCTCGCATCGGGCTGTATGGCGGTGAACTCAGTGATCATCCCGCCGGCTGAGAATCCCATGAAGACGATGCGATTGGGAGAGACACCCAATTCGGCGGCGCGCGCGCGAACCACTTTGACAGCCTGAATGCCGTCGGCAATACCGTACTTGCCGTCCTCGGCGATCAGGGCGTGATCGCGAAGCTGAGCTCCGAACCGTGCGCCGCCGGACTGATCTAACTGCGCTTCGTCGCGGCCTTCGATCTGAGCCGTTCGGTACTTTAATACGAATGCTGCAATACCTCGGGTCACCAGCCATTTCGCGACATCCTGACTTTCTGTGCCAAGAAAGATAAAACCGCCGCCTGGGGCGATAATTACCGCGGTACGTGCCGCGGTGGCCGTATCCGGCAGGTAGGCTGTCAGGGTTGGCGTAGTCACATTGACAATTCGCTGCATATCGCCGGAACCAAGCGTCGTCTCCGATTGCTTCCATTGCTCGGACCCGGGTGCGGCCGCCGGCCAGAGATTGATAACTGTTGTCGGGTGAGACTGATCCGGACCGCTCGTTCTGGCTTCCTGAGCACTTGCTGATGTGAGGAGAACGGCTGGGAAAAGGCATAACGCGATGAATTGAGCTCTCATGATTTCTCCGCAGATGGCTTTCGTTTCATTTCTTCTCGAAAACTTCCCTGGCAACAGCGATCGCGCTTACCGCGTTCGGCCATCCTGAATAAAACGCCAGGTGAGTGATGGTTTCGATCAACTCCGCCTGTGTCAGGCCGTTTTCGCGCGCTTTGACCAGGTGCGATCGCAACTGGTCAGGACGGTTCAAGGCAATCAGCGCGGCCACTGTGACCAGGCTTCGGTCGCGCTTCGACAGCTCCGGACGCTCCCAGATATCGCCATACAGCACCTTGTCAGTCAGCTCCGCCAACTTGGGAGCGAAGTCACCGATCGCTCCCTGAGACGGTCGCGGCTGCGGGCTGGTGTTGTTGCCCGCTGTCTGACCCCGGAGCGCCGCGCCGTACTGCGCATCGCTGACCTTCTCCATCCACTCGACCGATTTGCCTTCGAGCTGCTCCACGATGGCGACGTGCGTCATCGAGCTGTTCGGCGCGGCACCGTGCCAGTGCTTCTGGCCCGGTGGAATCCAGACCACATCTCCTTGCCGTATTTCATCTACGGGGTCACCCCAGCGCTGCACGCGACCGGTGCCCGATGTCACGATCAGGATTTGGCCAAGCGGGTGCGAGTGCCAAGCGGTGCGTGCGCCGGGCTCGAACGTAACCCGAGCACCGGCCATCCGTGCCGGCGCAATCGCCTGGAACGAAGAATCGATCCGCACGGAACCGGTGAAATTGTCGGCGGGCGCGGGCCGGGAAGGCCGCGGCTCGCCTCGTGTAATTCTAATCGTTTCCTGATTCTCAGACGTTTGGCCCGTCGCGCCCGAGCCGAACATGCAAAGCGAAATCACAGTCGCTACGAAAATCCTCATTGCGGTCCCTTCCGCCGTGGCGTATTCCCGTTCCCAACTCAGGGAAGCACTTAGCGCCCGGTCATTCTTAGAGCAGCCTCAGGAAGGCGAGCCCCTTCGAGCGTGAACTTGGAAGCAGCTTCGTTGATCTGCTTGAGATCGTCCTCTGTAAGGTCCACATTCAGTGCGCCAAGGTTTTCGTCCATTCGATGCAGCTTGGTGGTTCCTGGGATGGGCACGATCCACGGCTTTTGTGACAGCAGCCAGCCGAGTGCAACTTGTGCGGGTGTGGCGCCCTTGCGTTCCGCGACGGCTTTGACGAGGTCGACCAGAACCATATTGGACTTGCGCGCCTCGGGCGAAAAGCGAGGCACGAGGTTCCGGAAGTCGGTGGGATCGAACTTCGTATTCTCGTCGATCTTGCCCGTGAGAAACCCGGCGCCGAGTGGGCTAAACGGCACAAACCCGATACCAAGCTCTTCCAGGGCGGGCAGAAGCTCGGCTTCGGGACCACGCCAGAACAGCGAGTATTCGCTCTGCACGGCAGCGATCGGTTGGACCGCGTGCGCCCGGCGAATGGTCTGAACCCCCGCCTCCGACAAACCAAAGTGTTTGACCTTACCTTCGGATATCAATTCCTTGACCGCTCCTGCCACGTCCTCGATCGGCACGTCAGGATCGACGCGGTGCTGATAGTAGAGATCGATGTGATCGGTCCGCAAACGCATCAGGCAGGCATCCGCCACACGCTTTATATGCTTGGGCCGGCTATTGGTCCCGCCACGGCGCTCGCCAGTCTCGAGGTCGATGTCGAAACCGAACTTGGTGGCAATCACTACCTGATTGCGGATCGGCTCGAGCGCTTCGCCCAACAGCTCTTCGTTCGCGAATGGTCCGTAGGCTTCGGCCGTATCGAACATCGTCACACCGCGGTCATTGGCGGCGCGAATCAACTTGATCATCTCGCCCTTGTTCGCCGGCGGCCCATAGGCAGTGCTCATGCTCATGCAGCCGAGGCCAAGAGCCGAGACATTGAGGTTTTGTCCGAGAATACGCTTTTGCATTTCAGGCCGCTACCGGTTTATAAGACTCTGGAGTTGAGCAGGATACCTGTCTCCCTGAACCTGGATTGGGGAGATGGCATCGTGAATGGCGTGCAGATCTTCCGGCGTCAGTTCTACCTCTGCGCCGCCGAGATTCTCTTGCAGGCGGTGTAGCTTCGTGGTTCCCGGAATCGGTACGATCCAGGGCTTCTGAGCGAGCAGCCACGCCAGCGCAATCTGTGCCTTGGTTGCCTTTTTCTCATCCGCAATTCTTCCGAGCGCCTCGACCAGTGCCTGATTCGCCTCGCGGGCTTCCGCGGTGAATCTCGGAACGATATTACGGAAGTCTGTCTTTTCGAACTCCGTCTTGTCGGAGATCGCTCCCGTCAGGAAGCCCTTCCCGAGCGGGCTGAATGGAACCAAACCGATACCGAGTTCCTCCAGTGTTGGAAGAATTTCTTTCTCGGGCTCTCGCCACCACAGCGAATACTCACTTTGGAGTGCCGTCACCGGCTGCACAGCATGAGCGCGGCGAATGCTTGTTGCGCCGGCCTCCGACATGCCGAAGTGCTTGACCTTACCCTCTTGAATGAGGTCCTTGACAGTTCCCGCCACATCTTCGACAGGCACGTTCGGGTCGACCCGATGTTGATAGAACAGATCGATCACGTCGGTGTTGAGGCGCTTCAGGGCAGCTTCAGCCACCGCCCTGATCCGTTCTGGCTTGCTGTTCGTACCCTGACTTGGCACTCCGTTTTCGAAGCCGAACTTCGTCGCGATGACTACCTTGCCGCGAACAGGCGCCAGCGCCTCGCCGACGAGTTCCTCATTCGTAAATGGACCATATGCTTCGGCGGTATCGAAAAAGGTCACGCCGCCGTCGTAAGCGGCGCGGATTACCTTGATAGCCTCGTTCTTTTCCGTCGGCGGACCGTAGCCGAAGCTGAGCCCCATGCAACCGTATCCGATGGCGGAAACCTCAAGATTCCCAAGTTTACGTCTCTTCATCACTTTGATGCTACGAAGAATCGCGCCGTGAACGGTATCCTGATCCTGCCGATTTATTGCCTATTTCTCTCGGGGCCCATGCCCGTTCGCGACAATACTTTACGTCCAGCCATCGCAAACCCGCCACCGACTCACGAGGCATTGACGGGAGGCGATAACAGACACTCCGAAGTTGTCGAGTTGCCCGGTTTGAATCACATGTTTCAGCCGGCTCAGAGGGCAGCGTGGAAGCGACACTCATTCTTCATTCGAACCAATAGTCCAGCGTTCCGTCAGACCCTTTTCCAAACTCGCCCTCAAAGCCGCCCTCGCCGCGCAATCCCGAAAGATCACCTGTACCCGAACCGGGAACGACAACCCATGTCGCCTTGATCTTGCCGTTCTCAACGATCTCCTGACCTTGAAGCACGAAAGTGCCCTGACGTCCCCCCAGTCTTCCGTGAAAACGCTGCACGCTGACGAGGCTGGCTGATCCATCGTCGCGTAGGACCTGTAAAGCCCGAACTGGCGACTCGCCTTCGATATCCCCGGTGAATGTTTCGCTTAATCGGATTTCCGCCAATATGGGGCTCGTGGTTTGGTCGTAGGAGTTGGTTTCAGAACTCTGAACCGTAATTTTGGCTTTGGCTCGTGCGGATCCCTGGGGCGGCGCAGACATTAAAAGTCTCCTTTCCTGAAATACGGTTGGCACCACAGCGTAACCTGGAGGATCATTGATTTCCACCAGGCTTGATCATACTTAGCATCCCGTGGCAGAAGTGGTTGAGAGCTGCATGCGCAGGCGAATCCGCCTGCGCCGCCAGGATACCGGCGCCAAGGCGTCGCGTCTCGAAACATCGCTAGTGGCGGACAGATTGCGACGACGAAAGTGTTTTGAGGCTCATGTCCTTTTTAATCCGCGTTCCGGCCGAGCCAAAGGAGTTTCGGGCGGGGGCAAACTTTTCCTGCCACTGGCAAGAATTCCGCAGCGAGCGGGGTCGGATTACTTCTAGCATCTTTGTTACAGGCCAATAGACGTAACGCCCTTTTGACAAACAGGAAACTGAACCATGCTATCGCTCCAAGTCATCACTCTTTTCCTGGTGGCCGTCGCGATGTCGCTCTCGCTTGCCCACGCGCTTGAATTTCCCGGCAAGATGCGGCTGCCAAAGGAAGCCTATCTGGCAACGTAGACGATCTACTATCCGGGGTTCACCATCGGCGGCTTCGGCGAGGGGCTCGGTCTGGCGTTCACCCTGTTGTTGGTGTTCCTGATTCCACGTAGCAACGCTGCCTATTTTTGGACGTTAGTAGCTTTCATCTCACTTCTGGTGATGCACATCGTGTTTTGGGCGGTCACGCAGCCAGTGAATCGTCATTGGTTAGCCGGGCTTCAATTGAGTGATGCCGCCCGAAGCTTTTTCTCAAGTCGTCGAAGTACAAACGAAGATGCCGGTATCGATCAATGGGAACGTCTCCGCGACAGATGGGAATACTCGCACATTGCACGGGCAGTCTTTGCCGTGGTCTGTCTCATATCAATGACTATCGCCATTGCCGTATATTGAAGCGGCTAATGGAGGTTGGCGTTGAAGGAGCAGAAAGAGGATGGATTGATCCAAAAGTATCGCCTGTGTTGGGGCTGACACACCACTCTTGTTGATCATCGGCGCTTTGGCGTCCATGGTGTGCTGGCCGGATGTCCAGTCAATTTTGATCCTGAGGCCGTAGGCGGCCCTTTCGGGATGACATACTGTTGGCAAGTGGAACTAGAAGGTTCAACCCGTATCGACGTCAGCAGCCATAGATCTGATCTCGGCCGCTGGCGGGCGGCACAGCGGTCTTCGCACCCGCCTCTCCGTGATTACGTCCTGGGTTACTTCGCGAGTGATGGCTTCTTGCCCAGGCCATTGCAGGAGCGGCATCTCCCAGGGCTCGAAGTCGCGATCGTGCTGAACTTCGCTGCGCCTCATCGAATTATCGACACCTTGGACCCGAGGCGAGCAACCGAGCACAGAAACGCGTGGGTCGTCGCCCTGCAGCATCGCCACCGTATCCATGAAGCCTTTGGAACACGGGAGTTTTTGGTGATTCGCCTCACTCCGATCGGCGCACAGATGCTTCTGGGCGTTCCGATGGACCTGCTTACGGATCGTGTTCTTGCACTGGAAGATCTCGATAGTCGATTTTCGCGGCTCCTCACAGGGCATGCGGAGGCCACACATGACTGGGGCGCTCGCATTGACATCGTCGAAAACATACTTGCTGAACGATTGGCTTCCGCGCCGCCTCCTCCGGTCGGTCTGCTCCATTCATGGCGGGCACTTCGGGAATCTCCAAATCAGGTCGATTTGGCGCGGCTCCCGGGCGACTTCGGATGCAGCCGGCGCCATCTGATCGCGCAGTTCCACGAATATTTCGGCCTGGCTCCAAAAACAATCGCCAGGATCAGCCGCTTCCATCTCGCCGTCGCGGCGGTTCATCGGGTAGGGCGGCGACATTCCTCATCGAATGCGGAGGGAGAACCTTATCTCGATTGTCAGGCGGCCGGCCCTGCTCGTATCGGCACTCACGCAAAGATACGATGGGCCGATCTGGCGCTCGGCTGCGGCTACTACGACCAGCCCCATTTCATCAACGAGTTCAGGGCTCTTTCCGGACTGAGCCCCCTCGAATTCCTGCGGCGGACTCGCCACGAATAGATCAGCAACCCGTCGATGGCGGTCAAATTTCTCCAATACTCCAGCACCGTCCGCGTGCGATAACGATTTGTCGGTGCATTTGAGAAACGCAAAGGAAGATACCAATGGCAATCCCTACTGAGGCCGAGATCGAGGATAAACTTCGTGGCGAAGATCTCAACACATGGCTCGACCTGTGGCGCGTGGAACAGGGCCCCTCCAAGCCTGGCGCACTGCAGCTTATCGCCGCAGTGATTCCGTTTCCGACGGACCAGAGCCTTCGGGTTTTAGACGTGGGCTGCGGGCCAGGCGACGCAGGCCGCGCCATTCATTCGCGATTTCCGCAAGCGCGGATCGATTCTGTGGATCGGAACGAGTTCTTTGTCTCGCTGTGCGACGCTGTAAATCGTCGCGATGGAATAGGCGGGCGGACGTGGGTGAGTGATCTATCGAAACCAAACTGGCGGCGCGATTTGGCAGGCGACTACGATGTCGTGGTGGCGGTCAACACCGTACACTGGTTCAGCCTCTCGGAGGCCACAGAACTCTTCGGTGACATCTTTCAGTTGCTTCGGTCAGGCGGCGTTTTTCTGCTTATGGAACCGGTAGCAGCAGAACCGCTGTTTGCGCCCGGATTCAGCGCATGGAGAAACGAACAGCCCAGCCAGCACAACTACGAAGATTGGCGGCGCTTCTGGTCGCGAGTGAATGCTCTATTGGGCCACGATTATGGCTTCCTCGGCGAGCCCGGCGATCAAGATCGCATCGGTGACGGGCTGTCTGTGGGGCAGTGGGTTTACCTGCTCACGGGTGCCGGCTATCAGTCTGTCGATATTCTGTTGAGAGACGCTGAAAAGGTAGTCCTCGCAAGTGTCAAGCCTTGACCAACGTCTCTCCGAGCCGCTTTGCGTGCGCCGAGCGCGGCGCGTCTATGGCCCTAAAAAGAGGTGAGCCGGCTCGCGGCTCGCCGGACCACCGTTTTCAATGTTTGTATTGTCGACCGTCGATCGTTAGGCGCCAGCCTCGTGGGCAGCGCCCTGCTCCTCGGCGGGCAACTGAATCTCCGGTGGTACCTCGGGGCTCATCAGTGATGCGCCTCCGTCCGCGTAGATGACCTGTCCGGTGATCCAGCCGGCCTGCTCGGAGCAGAGTAGCGCCACCACGTTCCCGATATCTTCTGGAGTTCCGAGGCGTCCCATGGGGGTCCAGCCGCGTTGATGCCAATTCCGGATCAGATTCTGCACCGGATCGGGAAGGCTATTCAATACGCTATCCTCGGTCCACCCAGGGCTGACGGCATTCACGGTTATGCCGCGCCGGGCAAGGGCCACTGCAAAATAGCGGACCAGCGACTCCATCGCTGCTTTCGCGGAGCCCATCCCCACCCACGGCAGGAGACCGCCGGTTCGGCTGCCCTGGGCGTAAGTGAGGGCAATAATCCTTCCCCCCTTGGACATGAGGACACTCGCCTGGCGTGAGGCCACAAGAAACGCTTTCACTTGAGAATCGAGCGCCGCATCCAACTGTTGGAGGCTGATGTCCATGGGGCCCTCGAAGAACTCGGCCGCCTCGGGACGTGCGTTGCTCACGAAGATATCGATCTTCCCGAAGTGCGCCCTCGTTTCAACGAAGAGGCGCTCAATTTCTTCCGGGCGGCGAATGTCAGCTTGTGCCAGGAATCCGTCCGAACCCAGATTTCGAACCGCGGCCAAAGTTTCCCTTGCCGCAGAATCATTTCGATAGTAGTGCACGCCAATCCTGACGCCTTGTTCGGCGAGCTTCAGCGCGATACCGCGTCCGATTCCGCGCGAGCTGCCCGTGATCAGAGCAAATCTTTCTTTCATCGACAGAACACCTCCAGTAGTCCCATGGGTTTCCTCTACGAATCTTGAGGTATGTCAGTCGATCATACTGTAGAAGCGGCGGAAATGCCACGGTAGAAGCTCAGCCAACACGCACGATGACGGCGCCGGACGCCGGAGCGTCAGGCCACCCGAAGCACCACCAGCGTCATATCGTCATGCTGGGCATTGCCGGCGGCGAACGACTGCGCAGCGGCCAGGATTCGTCTCATGACTTCCTGAGCCGTGAGTCCATGACACGTTTGGGCGAACGCGATCATACTCTCCTCGCCCCAGTCTTCGTAGCGAACGTTCATGGATTCGGACACTCCGTCCGTAAAGAGGATAACCAGGTCGCCAGGCTCATGCGAAAAGACGCCTCGCTGATAGCGTTGCGGCAAGAGCCCGACAACCGAACCTCCGATATCGAGTCGCAATACCTCGCAAGAGCCGCCACGACTCCGCAGGACCACCGGCGGATTATGGCCCGCGTTCACATAGGACAAGCCGCGGCTTGCCGGATCGTACTGCGCGTAAAACAGGGTCGCATAGCGGTTCGCCGACGATGACTGATAGACCAGAGTGTTGACTCGATTCATCAGCTCCGCAGGATCGTCGACCGCTGACGCCAGCGCTCGAATCGACGCTTCCAGGCTTGCCATCATTAGCGCCGCACCGACGCCTTTGCCGGATACGTCTCCGATGGCGATTCCAAGCCTGCCGTCAGGCAGCGCAAGAAAATCGTAATAATCTCCGCCCACCTCTCGCGCGGGCCGGCAGTGCCCACAATAGTCCAGACCGTGCACCGGGGGAAGCCGCTGGGGGAAGAGATGCTCCTGCACCTCGCGCGCAATCTCCAACTCGCGGTTTATTCGTTCCCGCTGCGCCATCTCCCGTCCAATCGCCGTCGTCAGGCGCGCAACTTCCTGGGCCAGGGCGGTCTGTGCGGCGGACTCTGTCTTGACACCGTCGAGCGCGGCGGCGATGGCGCGCCTGGCGAACTCGTCCGTCTCAATCTCGTGCCAGGCAATCAGGTACGGGGCGAGACGCTCCTTGTCCCGATCGTTTCGTAAAGCGCCTGCGACGAGGTGTCGCAGGCGGCCGTCCGCGGGAGAAGAAATCTGTCCAAGAAACTGCTCCAGAGTGGAGCCGCCGGAATCGAAAATTCGCAGAAATGTCTTGCGCGCCTCTCGCGGGTCCTCCAGGGCGAGACGCCGGAGCCTATCGTAAACAAGCTCAGCCGGCTGCATAGCGCTTGGAGCGCAGATCGAACGCCTCTCTGCCGCCTTCAAGCAAATCGATGATCTGTTCGCGGCATTCATCGACGCTGCCGCATTTCTCAATGGTGCCGACGCGACCGTCCGAGTTCATGACAAGCACAAGCTCCGCTTCGGCCAGAACAGGAATATTTGCATTGTGTGTGATGAAGATCATCTGACGGCGTTTCTTCATTCGCTGCACGGCGTTCACGACAGTTTCGAAAATAAAATGGTTATCGAGGTTATCCTCCGGCTGATCGATGATTAGCGGGTTATCTCTTCTCGCCAACAGTATAGGAAGCAGCGCCGTGCATTTCTGACCACGGGAGAGATCGGACGCGTCCTTGAAGTGAGGCCGTCCTGAAGTTGCGACATTCAATTCAATGCCGATTCTGTCCTCGATTGCGGTTATCTCCAGTGCCAGCGGATCGACAGTCTCGCGAAATGAGTCCAGGATCTTCCGCGACCGTTCATTTCCGAAGCGCGCCAATTCGTCAAACGACTCCAGGTCATTAGACTGAATGAGCTGCGCAAGCTGCTCCGGCCTCAATTGCATAAGGGTTGTGAGGATCTCGTTTTGGTTGCGGACTCGCGCGCCCTTCAGGCCCTCCAGAAGCAGTTGCTGATATGCAAGGTGGTCGGCGTTCCGCATAACCCGTATGCGCACCCGCTCGCCGGACTCGTGTTGCAGCTCAGAGGCGACCTCATCCCGCATGGTTGAAATCTGATCGCGCATCAGAATATGGTCGGCCTTGAGAGACTTGCGGCCCTCAAACAAGGATTTCAACCCAACGTTCAATTCCGCCCGCTCTTGCTCCAATCCTTCCAGTTTGGCGACCTGCTGTTCGAGTGACGCACGCACGCGAGCCTGCTCGCTTGCCGCCTGGTTGGCTGCCGTCAGCTTCGCCAGGTCGCCGGCATGGCTACTGTGGATTTCGGTGAGGCTTTGGCGTGCCTGGGCCAATGCCCCTTGGGCGGCGACAATCCTGGCATTGATCGCAGAAAGATACTTCTCAACCGGCGCCAGCGGGGCTCGAAGGAGTTCGTCGTACTGGCGCAGGGTATCCGCATTCTCGGACTGCTCCTCTACAAGGCGTGGCGCGAACGCAGTGTGCGATTCTCTGCGCAACTGTTCCAGAGTTTGTGACAGCGTCTTCAGGTCCCGCTCAGCGGAGTCCAGCTTTGCGATCTCGCGTTGATTGAGCTGCTGCTGGCGGGACAGCCGGACGAAGTCCGCCGAAGATTCACGATCGGAGGGCGCCAGGGCGTTCAGCCGGGCTCGGACATCGCCGAGTTCTTCGATCTGCTCGGTCAGGTCATCAATGGTTCGTTGGGTGGTCCTGATCCGATCGGCATTTGTCTCCAGCGCGCGTGTGCTCTCCGCCAGCGACATCTGAATCGTTCGCATCTGCTCGCTACGAAGTTCGTCGAGCAGATTGCGCCGTTTGTCCCCGAGGGCCTCGTCCGCTATCGCCTCGATCTCGAGGCTGCTATAGGCGTCCAGCGGCAAGAACGTGCCGCGATCCAGGTCAACGGTGTTGATCGCCCTGCCGTCCGACGAGAGAAGAACCGGGTTCTGCTTGAGGCCCCTCTTAATGGTGTAGCGGTTCGAACCCTCGGCGATGGCGCTGATGGTGACAAGAGCCCCGCCCGCCAGATTTGCCTGAATCAGGTCGGCACAATGCTTTGGGGCGGCAGAGAGGCCGCAGAGCGCAAACCGAACGGCCTCGGCGAGTGTGGATTTTCCACTCCCGCGCGCCCCGATGATACAAGTTAAGCCCTGCGGAATATTGACACTTAGACCAGGCAGAAACCCGCCGCTAATCTCGATCTTCTCGACAACCCACATATGTTAGCCTCTAGCGGCATGGGACAGGCGGTAAGCTCCATGCAAGGCTTTCCCGTTTGGGAAGCGGAATCGCTAGCTCACTCTACTTTACACCGGACGCCGTTTGCGCCGGCCTGAAGCTGCTGCCGGGCGTGTAACGGCGTTGTATGGCGTCATTGGGCGCCCTTCAGAAGCCAGCCGCTAGCTGGCAGCATTTGCTACCGCGTTCTGCTCCGCCGCGGCGCGCAGCGCCGAGAGATATTCCAACGCCATTCGCGTCTGATTGTGGATGTACTCAATCCCGGCAGGTCTGCCGTTCTCCAGCGCCGGGTGACAGAACTCCCAGTTCACGTAACCCTTAAATCCTTCAGAAACCAGTGCGTCCACGTATGCAGGATAGGCCACCTGTCTTCCCCAGAAATGCTTGTCGAAATAGCCGGCAGCCACCAGCTCTACCCTACCGTCCCGCCCCCGGGCAAACTCTCCATTCATATGGGAATGGACTTGGAGCGCTCCGCTCGCCGCTGCCATCTCACGCGCATGTTCTGGAGAATCCGACTCCGGTTCGATGTTGATGTCCATACACGCCTTGAACACCGGTGAGCCGACCTCTTCGATCAGCGACAGCACGTCCTCGTAGCGGTTTACGATATCGGGGCCATGATTCTGCATCGCAAGCACGACACCGTAGTCCTCGGCCACCTTGACAAGCTCGCGCATGGACTCCACCACGAATCCACGGCGGTCGCCCTTCCAAAACCCGTATTGGTTATAACCATACGTATCGTCGTATGTCGCAAGACCGTCGTACAGCGTAATACCCCGCCAGGCGGCAAAAATCTTGCAGATCGGTGAGCCCAGATCATGTGCGAGCCTGATGCATTCCCGCACGTAAGAAATCATAGCCTCGCGCTGCACCGGCACCGGGCTTGAAAGGTCGCAGTTCGGTGAAACCGCGCAAAGTTCGATCCCGCACTCACCGGCAAGATCGCGCAACCGCTTTCTATCGTCGGAGGAGAGATCCATCGGTGCAGCGTGGGGGCGCTCCGCATCTAATTCCACCCCCTCCCAGCCCTGCTGCTTCGCAAGGCGCACCAGATTGAAAACATCTACGGCCGCGCCGCGGTACCACACCCCGCGATAAGTGATGCTATAAAGGCCGATTCTCATTGCAAAATCCCTTGGAATATTATCATCTTTTGAAGGCCGGAATCGCGTCGCTCGCACACTCGTTGGAACACTCGCGCAGCCATTCGTGTACGGACCCGGTCCTGGTCCGGCCCAACGGCCTCGAACTCGCCCGGCTCCTCTTCTTCGTGGACAGATTCCGAAGCACGAACGAGGCTAACAAGCCCAATGGTTATCTCTTCGGCTGATACCGCATCGCCACCGCCCCGGAGCCGAACTCCAGCCGGCTCACCAGCCTCAAGTCGACACGCTTCGATAGCCCCGCGAACAGCGTCGGCCCATGGCCGGCGAGGCTGGGCTGCACCACGAACTCGTACTCATCGATCAATCCCAGCTCCGCCAATGCCATCGGGAGCTTCACGCCTCCCACGAGCATTCCCTTACCCGACTCATTCTTGAGCTGTTGAACGGCCGTCGCCAAATCCCCGCGCAGGAGCTCCGCGTTCCAATCGGCCTGGTCCAGGGTGCTCGACACGACGTACTTCTTTGCCGCATCAATTCTCCGGGCGAAGGGTTCCATCCAATCCGGTCTCGCCCCCGTCTGCGCCGGCGGCCGGAACGCTGCCTCCATCATTTCGTAAGTCACCCGGCCAAAGATTAGGGCATCGGCCTGGTCGAGGATCTCGGCCGAGTGACGATGCAAGTCTTCGTCCGTGAACATTGCACGATGATCGCAGCACCCGTCCAATGTGATGTTGATGGAATACCGCAAGGGGCGCATTATGAAAGATTATCGCCGATGAGGTCGGCTAGCAGGTGCGGGAAAACAATATCAGGATCATAGCGTTAGCATTCGGTATTCCGATTCCTTTCCTCTGGCCGGCCTGTGCCCTAGCGCAAGCTGCGAAGGCAGGCTATCCGGCCATGGCTCCTCTCGAACAGTATTTGATTCCGGACGAGAAGGCTGAGATCGTACTGGCCCGGAGTTCCGCTCCGGCATCGATTTCGAATACAGCCGAAGTGATGGTGCTGCGACGGGATGGCTACGCGACTGCCGTGAAGGGCTCGAATGGCTTCGTCTGCATTGTCGAGCGATCCTGGGGGAAGTCGACCGATGACCCGGAATTCTGGAGCCCTAAGATTCGCGCCCCGCATTGCTTCAATCCGGCAGCCGCAAGGACGTTTCTGCCCATCTTTCTGAGGAAAACCAAACTTGTGCTGGCGGGACAAACGAAAGCACAAATCCTCGCCGCTACTACTTCCGCATTGGAAAAAGGAGAACTACCCGCGCTTGCACCGGGAGCGATGTGCTACATGATGGCGAAGCAGCAGTACTTGAGCGACGATGGCATGAACTGGCATCCCCATCTCATGTTCTTCGTTTCGGGTAATGCCGTGAAAAGCTGGGGAGCCAATCTGCCTGGCTCGCCGGTGATAGCGGCGGACGATCCGGAAGAACGGGCGACCGTCTTCATGGTTCTCGCCGGCACTTGGTCCGATGGGACGCCGGGACCATCCACGATGCACTAACCGAAGTTAGAAGCCCGAAGCGAAACCGTGTGCTGGCGAGCGGATGACGCACCACTCATAGGGAGGTAGCTGTGGAAGGCGGCAGCAAGCGGCAACTCCGTAAATATCGCCGCCTATCCTGGCGTGATCGGTAAAAGCACGCCAATTGAGTGATCCCCCGTTCCGGCGATATTATCTAGGAAGGGCAGGACGGGTGGCGACCAATTCGACACGTCGGCCGCGTCAGATCAGCAGACGAACTAGTGGGTCACTGATGGAACCGACGCAAAAACCGCGACCTTCGTCCTGATCGAGCACAAGGAGCGCATGAACATGAAGCCCAAGAACACGATCTGCCTCTGGTTCGACAAAGACGCGCATGAGGCGGCGCGCTTTTACGCCGTCACCTTCCCGGATAGCAAGGTAACTGCTGTTCACGAAGCCCCTGGTGATTATCCCGGCGGCAAAAAGGGCGATGTGCTGACCGTAGAATTCACCGTACTAGGCATTCCCTGTCTCGGTCTGAACGGCGGTCCGGTGTTCCAGCACAGCGAGGCCTTTTCCTTCCAGGTCGCGACGGACAACCAGGAAGAGACCGACCGCTACTGGAACGCGATCGTCGGCAATGGTGGTACGGAAAGCGAGTGCGGTTGGTGCAAGGACCGCTGGGGCCTCTCCTGGCAGATCACACCGCGCGTGCTAATGGATGCACTTGCGGTTGGCGGCGGTGAGGCAAAGCGTGCCTTCGATGCGATGATGACGATGAAGAAGATCGACGTCGCCGCCATCGAGGCGGCGCGGCGAGGCTGATGTGAACCTGCCGAAGCGTCCTTATTCGTCCGAATGACGCCACTCGTTCGGAGGATTCGGTCTGGAATGGTGGCAAGGGGCAAGTTTCGTGCGATCGCCGGCAATCCGATGGGAACAGACGGGCACATCCGGCGGATAGCACACTCCCGCAGCAAACGAATCTGATAGTTTACGGATCTGATGGCCTTTACCGTCGCACTTCTTCAGATCGAGTCCTGCGGCAGGGATCAAAGCCGTAACCTGGAGAAGGGGCTGAGGTTTTGCCGCGACGCGAAATCGAGAAGCGCCGATCTTGTGGTTTTTCCTGAACTCTGGAACATCGGGTCCGCAGGGTGCCCGATCGATGCCATCGGCCGGCAACGCTGGATTTCATCGGCAATTGACGGGCGCAGCGACTTTCTGCGGAGTTTCGCCGACTTGGCGAAAGATCTCGATATCAATATCGCAATCACGTATCTGGAGGCGTACCGGCCCAAACCTCGCAACAGCGTTTCCATCATCGACAGGAGAGGTGAGGTTGTTCTGAATTACTCCAAGGTATTCATTTGTGACTTTGGCCAGGAGGAACTGCTGAAGACCGCGCCGGATCCCCAGGCGATTGGCTGCGACGTAAACTGTAGCGCCGGCGATTCGTTCGACGTTTGCACCCTCACCGGCGAGGAAGATCAGGCTGCCGTGGGCGCCATGATTTGCTCCGACCGAGAATTTCCTGAACCCGCCACTCAGCTCATGCTCAACGGCGCTGAGTTGATCGTGGTGCCGAACTCCTGCACGTGGGACGAAGTCCGAGCCGCCGGCCTCAAGACGCGCGCGTTCGACAACATGGTTGGCATCGCGATGGCGAACTATCCAGGGCCGGGTGCGGGCGCTTCGCAAGCCTACACCTGCGTTGCCTGGCGACGTGGCGATCTTCAGGACACTCTCCTCGCAAAGGCAGGCGAGAAAGAAGAGATGCTCCTCATTCGGTTTGACATCGACGCGATTCGGAAGTTTCGGGCGGCCGAGTCGTGGCGCATGGACTATCGACGCCGCGGACTACGACGTCACATCGCCACCTAGCGTGCATCTGGTCGTGTAACGGTCCAGGTAAAACTGGACACGATCCGGCGGCGGGCGCAGCCGCGTGACGAATACCCAGCACGGGCCAGATAGCAGGTTCTGCCGGCGTTGGCGCATTTCCGATCACATAAATGCGATGCGATCCGACTGAATATGCCCGCCGAGCTGCAACCTGAAGCATTCATCGGATTTTTTCAATTCTCAACATCGCCGCACCAGAGAATGGTTTCAAGCCGCGGCGTGCACGACGCCATACCGGGCCGCCGGCTTTGCACGGGACAAATTCGGCATCAGCGCCTGGCGCGCGGCCTCATAAGACTCCCAATGCCCCACATCCGGAAGAGCGGGAATAGTCACGAACTCCCCTTGATCGAACCCCGCGAGTGATGCATCCACCATATCCTCAGCGGACATGACGATTTCCCGCGGGAGAAGTTCGACCGGCTTGCCGGCGGCGCTCCACAGATTCGTGGCAGTCGCCCCAGGCAGTACGACTTGAACCTGGACGCCCGTGCCGGCCAACTCATGCCGCAACGACTGGCTGAAACCAAGCACGAAGGCTTTCGTGCCGGCATACACGCCATTGAGCAACTCGGGTGCAATCGCGACGATAGAACTAATGTTGATGATTGCGCCGGTGCCGCGTTTCACGAGTCCGGGAACCGCGGCATAGGAGAGACGCATCGGTGCTTCCACGTTCAGCGCGACCATCCGGCTCATCTCCGCGACGTCCGAATGCAGCAGGGGCCTGACACCGGCCATGCCCGCGTTGTTCACGAGCATTGTGATCCTGGAGTCTTCGCGAAGGACTCGCTCCAGCTTGGCCAAATCGCCGGGATCCGTTAGCTCGGCGACCAGGGTCTCGACTTTGCTTCCAGTTTCGCTGGAAATTTTTTCGCCAGTTCCGACAGGCGTTTCTGGTTTCGTGCGACCAGAAGTAGGTCATAGCCGCGGCGCGCCAGGCGATCCGCGTAGACTGCGCCTATCCCTGAGGAGGCGCCCGTGATGACAGCAAGTCCCATCTGCGGTTTGTTCATTTTCGTAGTCCTTTCTCGAAACGAGAGTTGATGTGGTTTGATCACGCCGCGCTCCCATAACGCTCGGCGGCATGGACCTGATTGAAATTCGGGATCATGGATTTGCGGGCGATTTCTAGATCGGCCCACTGTTCGACGTTCGGCAGCGAAGGAATCGTGACCGTCTCACGGCGGTCGAAGCCGGCCAGAGCAGCATCCACCAACTCCTCAACTTCCATGACCGCCGGCAGTTGGTTTACGTTCTTGCCCGAGCGCTCCCAGATCTCCGTCCGCGTGGCTGCCGGCAGCACCGCCTGGACATATACGCCCAATTTGCTGAGCTCAACTTGAAGAGCCTGGCTGAGGAAGAGAACGAAGGCTTTAGTGGCGCCATAGACCGTCGCGCCGTATTCCGGCGCCAGCCCGACGACAGAACTGACATTTACGATGGCGCCTTCGCCTGCTTTCGCGAATCGCCCGGCTGCCGCGTGGGCGAGCCGCAGCAATGCGGTTGCATTCAGATTGACGATCCTGGTCACATCATCCACGCTTTGGGTAAGGAACCCGCCGGCGGCACTCATACCCGCGTTATTGATCAGGATTCCGATTTCAGGATCATCGTGAAGCCGACCCTCCACAAGGGCCAGGTCGTGCGCATCGGTGAGGTCCGCTTGAAGTACATCGACCGTGACGCCGGTTTGCCGGCGGAGCCGATCCGCAAGTTTGTCCAATCGAACACGATCGCGCGCCACTAAAACGAGGTTGTGACCGCGTCGTGCGAAGCGATCTGCATAAACGGCCCCAATGCCGCTGGAGGCCCCAGTAATTAATACGGAAGGTGTCGTCGTCATAGTTGCTCTCCTGAATCCGCGACCATTGCCGAATCGCGACTTTCACGTTCCGGCAGCATACGAAAATGCACTGCGAGCGCCATTCGTAAGTTACTGACGGGAAACGTTAAGAGGCAGCGCGCCGTGCTGCATCTTCAGCAAAATGACGAAGGCTCGGCAGTCAGTGGCGGCCGCACGACTTCAGCATCTTCAAGTGCTTCGATCCCAATGCTTTCGACGCGCCCAACGAAATGCTTTGTTCAGAGCGCCGGGCATGTCGGCAGAAATTGAAGGAAAAGGACCAGGGCGTTCGGGCCCGTGCGTTATGGGTGATGTTGGAAGGCAGGTGGAACCGCCTGCTGCACCCTTCCAGGTCCTGCCCCCCAGAGGAATTCTCGAAGGTTCTCTCACCGATTGCTATCCTAAAGAGAGATGGCCCGACTCACCGGCGTTGAACCGGAAAACGCGCCCCTCTTCGTCAAAATCGCCTACTGGTATATCCGCCGCAAGTTTGGCCGCGTGATGCGTTCCGCCAAAATTACAGCGCTAAACCCCAAGCTGCTGCGGGCCACGGGCTCCATGGAAAGCGGCCAGCACGCGCTGCGCAGCCTCGACCCGGTCCTGGTATCCCTCGCCGAGATTAAAGTCGCGACGATCATCGGCTGTCCCTTCTGAATCGACATCGGCTCTGCCGTTGGCAGAAAAGCAGGCGTCTCCGAAGAGAAGCTGATGGCGCTCGTCGACTACGAAACCTCCCGAGCCCTGACCGACTACGAAAAGCTGGCAGTCCGCTACGCCGTTGCGATGACGCAGACTACAGTCAACGTCAGCGACGAGCTTTTCGCCGAGCTCAAGCGCAACTTCAGCGACCTGCAGATCATGGAACTGACCTCCGCCATTGCCTGGGAGAACTACCGCGCGCGCTTCAATCACGCTCTCGGGGTGGAATCGGAAGGCTTCTCTAAAGGCAAATTCTGTCCGCTCCCGTCGAGGTCGTGAAAAACCAGTTCGGTGGTCATTTGTATCGACCCCTTCAACGTGCGATATACCGGACAATAGTCCGCATAGAACCCGTGCACACGTTCCGCCGCCTCCCGCGCATCCTCGGGCGCCGTGAGATGCATCTTCACATGTATCCGGCGGATCACAAGAACGTGATCCTCCGTTTCCAGTTCGCCAACGGTTTCCGAGTGCAGCCTGCCCTCGCCGGCCGCGATTTTACGCGCCTCCAGCGCGCCTCCGAAGGTTCCCGTAAGTCAACCCGCCGCCGCGGCCACGATGTAGTCCAGCGTTGTCGCGTGCGTCTCGTACATCCCCTGCGGCACCTTGTAATGCTCGGCAATGGCGCCATGGACGCTGAACATGACCGGCTCTTCCTCCGCCGGCAAATAAGCGCGGCGAATCGGACCCTTTATGCGCTCCACCCGAACATTTGAACGGTAAACGACCTCTGACATACATTCACCATATAACGATCGTTATCACCAACCTGAGAGTGGTGCACAATAAATGAGGAGGGGCTATGTATCCGCTTAAGAAAGGCAAGACCGCAACCCAGGCGCACGTCGGACTTCCCAACGGCACGTTCGAAGAGGAGCACGGCCGTAAGGGTTTTTACGGGAAATCGGCGCATCTCTATCACGCGCACGCACCGACCGGCTGGATCCGTTTCGAAGGCAAGCTCCGCCCTCATTGTTTCGACCTGAACCAGCTCAAGCCGTCCGATCAGAACGATGCCGAAGGCATGCCCGTCGCGTTTCTGGGCAACAACGACGTAAAACTGTACGTTTCCCGGCGATCCGAGCCGATGCCTTTCTACTACCGCAACGCCGACGGCGACGAACTCATTTTCGTCCACCGCGGACAGGGCAGCATCGAGACGGACTTCGGGCCTCTGGTTTTCAAACCCGGGGACTATTTGAACATTCCGCGCGCCGTCACCTACCGCATGGTGCCGGAAACCCGCGACAACTTCTTCCTGATCGTTCAATCCCAAACCGAATTCGACCAGCCGGACAAAGGCCTCATCGGCCAGCACGCGCTTTACGATCCAGCCGTGATCGAAACCCCCGAACCCGCGCCGATCCTCGATGACAACAACGAGTGGGAGGTCCGGATTAAGGTCGAAGACGAAATCTCCAAGGTCGTGTACCCGTTCAACCCCATCGACGTGGTCGGCTGGAAGGGCGATCTGACGGTCTGGAAGATCAGCATCCACGACATCCGCCCCGTGATGAGCCATCGCGCCCACCTGCCGCCCAGCGCCCACACCAGTTTCGTAACGGGCGGCGCGGTGGTGTGCAGTTTCGTACCGCGCCCGCTCGAACAGGACGAAGACGCCCTCCGTGTCCCGTTCTTCCACCGCAACACCGACTATGACGAGTTCATCTTCTACCATGATGGGGACTTCTTCAGCCGGGATAACATCAAGGCAGGCATGGCGACGCTGCACCCGCGTGGTATCCACCACGGTCCGCACCCGAAAGCGCTTGTTAACCAGAAGAAAAAGACGCAGACCGACGAGTACGCCGTCATGCTCGACGGCCTGAACCCGATTCACGTCCTGCCTGCCGGCGATGGCGTGGAGTGGAAGGATTATTGGATGAGTTGGATGGAGAAGAAACCCACCGAACCCGTCCCGAGCCGATGACGATCGATCCGGTCTCAACCGCGCCTGAGAATATTTACAAGCTGATGATTGGCTGCATCGTGCCGCGGCCCATCGCGTTCGTATCGACGATCAGTGCCGAAGGCGCTCGCAACCTCGCGCCCTTCAGTTTCTTCACAGGCATCTGTGCGAAACCGCCGATCGTCTGCTTTTGCCCGACGTTCCTGCCGGACGGCGCGAAGAAGGACACGCTCCGCAACGTGGAGCAAACCGGCGAATTCGTGGTCAACGTGGTTTCCGAGGAGTTCGCCGCACAGATGAATGCCTGCTCCGCCGACTTCCCGGCCGAAATCGACGAATTCGATGTGTCGGGCCTGACCGCCATCCCCAGCGACGTGGTGAAGGCGCCGCGCGTTGCCCAGTCGCCCGTCAGTATGGAGTGCCGCCTGATCCAGGTCGTCAACCTCAGCACAGGTTCTCTGGGCGGCAATCTCGTCATTGGAGAGGTGGTCCGTTTCCACGTCGCCGACGAGTTGATCACAAACTTCCGCATCGATCCGGACAAGCTGAACGCCATTGGCCGCATGGGCGGCCCGTCGTATACGCGGACACGCGACCGCTTCAATATGGAACGCCCGAAGGTCTCACGCACCCTCTGATTCTACGTTCCAGCGGCGAATTTCGGAGGCTGTGGAAGGGTGAAGCAGGCGGTTTTGCCTGCCCATCGTCCCAAGTCCGGACAATGGATTCCACGTCCGAACGCCCTCGACCACGTAACTTCCTGATGCGCTACTCACGGCATCGGCCATCCGTATGCATAATGAAACCCATATGCGAACGTTCGCCCAGGACCTGCGCTATGGCTTCCGGCTGTTCGTCCAAAATCCCGGTTTCACCACCGTCGCGCTGCTTACCCTGACCCTCGGCATCGGAGCCACGGCGGCCATCTTCAGCGTCGTCGACGCGGTGCTCGTGCGGTCGCTTCCCTATCGCGACCCGGGCCGTCTCGTCCGCGTCTACGAAGACGCCGAGCGCGAAGGGTTCCCGTTTAACACCCCAGCGCCGGGCAATTATCAGGACTGGAAGGCCCAAACACAGATTTTCCAGGATGTCGCCGCGCTCGCCCCGGGCGTTTATAACCTGACCAGCGACCGTGAGCCGCTCGAATTAATCGGAATGGCAGCCTCGCAGAACCTGTTTTCGCTGCTCGGCGTCAGTCCGAGCCTCGGCCGCACCTTCCTGCCGGAAGAAGACCAGGCGGGAGGCCGACGCGTCGCCGTACTCGCGCATTCGTTGTGGGTCAGCCAGTTCGGCGGCGACCGCAAGGCAATCGGTCAGGAGATTCTGCTCAACAAGGAGAAGTACACCATTATCGGCGTCATGCCGCCGGGATTCTCCTTCCCGTACGCGTCTGTAAGCCTTTGGACCCCGCTCGCGCTCCCACGCGATAAAGCGGTAACCCGCAGTTCGCATTTCCTCGAGGTCGTGGCCAGGCTGCAGCCAGGCGTGACAATTGAGAAGTCGAACGCCGAACTCCGTGTTCTCGCCAGGAGGCTTGCACGCGAATTCCCCGACACCAACGCCGGTATCGAGCGCTTCTTTACGGAGCCCCTGCAATCGAGCTACACACGCGACGTTCGCCGCGGGCTGATCGTCCTGCTGACTGCCGTCGGCTTCATCCTGCTCATCGCGTGCGCGAACATTGCGAACCTGCTGCTCTCGCGTGCCTCGGCCCGGCAACGCGAAATCGCCGTGCGCACCGCACTCGGCGCCAGCCGCATGCGCGTCATTCGCCAACTCCTGACGGAAAGCGGCCTGCTCGCCATCACAGCGGGCGCGCTGGGAATCCTGCTGGCCGATTGGTGCTTCCTGTTCCTGAAGAATCTCATCCCCACCGACCTCGCGCAAAACGCCGCGCTCACACTCGACTTCCGTCTGCTCAGCTTTGCGGTCTTTATCTCGCTTGCGAGCAGCTTCCTGTTCGGACTTGCCCCCGCCCTCCAGGTTTCCAAGCTCGACCTTAACGAAGTCCTGAAAGAAGGTGCGCGCGGAAGCGCCGGGGGACGCCGCAAGCTGTTTCGCAACCTGCTCGTCATCGGCGAAGTAGCTCTGTCGATGATGTTGCTGGTCGGCTCCGGCCTGTTGCTCGAGAGTTTCGCGAGACTCCGCGGCCTCGATCCCGGTTTTCGCGCCGATCATGTCCTCACCATGAACCTGCAAGCCTCAAACGGCGACGCCGAACACTTTAATGACCGCAGCCGATTCTTCCAGGCGGTGCTGGATAAATTAGCGGCCCTGCCCGGCGTCAAGACTGCGGGCATCACCAGCGCGCTCCCGTTGACATGGGACGGCGGAACCAGCGGGTTCACTCCCGAAGGAATGCCGATGCGCCCGGAAATCAGCTACGACGCGAACAACCGTGTCGTCACGCCGGGCTACTTCGAAGCCATGCGCATCCCGCTGCGCCGCGGACGGCTCTTCGACGCGCGAGACGGGCTCAATTCCCCGCCCGTCGTGATCATCAACGAGACCATGGCAAAAACCTTCTGGCCCAACCAGGATCCCGTTGGCCGCCGCTTCCAGCCCGGCTTCGGACCGGAGTCGCCGTGGTGCCGTATCGTGGGCGTGGTGGCCGACGTCCGCCAGATGGCGCTCAATCAACCGCCGCGGCAGGAGATGTACTTCCCGATGTGGCAGTCGAAACTCAACTGGATGATCCCGCGCGACCTCGTCATCCGCACGGCGGGCGATCCTCTCAGCCTCGCCAACGACGTCAGCAAAGCCATCTGGTCGATCGACCGCAATCAGCCCATCTCGAAGGTGATGACGCTCGATCAACTCCTCGACAACCAGCTCACGCAGCGCCGCGTTCAAACCACGCTGTTGGGAGCCCTGGCGGCCCTCGCCATGATTTTGGCTTGCGTTGGAATTTACGGCGTGCTGTCGTACCTTGTCGTACAGCGAACCCGCGAGATTGGCGTGCGACTGGCCCTTGGCGCCAGCGCTTCCGCCATCATGCGCGACGTTGCCGGTCAAGGCCTGTCGCTCACAGCCATCGGCATCGCGGCAGGAATCTTCGCAGCGATGCTCCTCTCCCGCCTTCTGGCGACGCTGCTCTTTGAAGTGAAGCCGACCGACCCGCTGACATACCTCGCCGCGACCGCGCTCTTCGCAGTTGTGGGGCTGATTTCCTGCTACGTTCCCACGCGAAGAGCCATGAAGGTTGACCCGATGGTCGCGCTGCGTTATGAGTAGCGCCTACTTGGAGTCCTTGCCGGCGTCGGGAAGAATGAACTCGGTTTCGCCCGGTTTCAGGAGTTTCAACTTCTTGCGAATTTCCATCTCCTGTTCCGATGGGCTGTTCTTGAGCTTCTGAATGCGCTCGCGTTTGTATTCGAGTTCCCGCTGGAGGTTGGCGTTTTCCTCTTCCATTTGGCGAATTTCGCGCCACTTCTCCATCAGGGCAGGGATTCCCTGTGGCCCGCGTAACGCGATGTAGCCGTACCCGGCCATAATGAGAAATGCAACAACGTAGGCAATTCGCCTAACGGCAGTAGTCATCGGTCGTACGGACCCTTACATTGTTTATAATCCTTCTTTAACGAAAGGTCCAGTGTAATGGCGAAAAAACTGGCATGACAGATAAAATCGTGGTGCTCAGTACGTGCGCGTCCGAGGATGAAGCGCGCCGCATCGCCGCGGATCTGCTCAATAACCATCTGGCAGCGTGCGTCAATCTCGTGCCCCAGGTCCGGAGTATCTATCGCTGGCAGGGCGCCATTGAGGACTCCCCCGAGATTCTTCTGATCATTAAGTCGAGCCGCCCGCTGTTCGACCGATTGCGCGACGCGATCGCCCGCCTGCACTCCTACGAAGTTCCCGAGGTCATTGCACTGCCGATCGTCGACGGAGCCGCAAGCTACCTGCAGTGGATGGATGGCGAGCTTGCCCGGGAGGGCGATTGACGCCGCTCGAAACCGCGGCCCGGCCGACGCACACACGCTACTGGGTGATCGTTTTCGCCCTTCTGCTCGCGGTTCTTTCCTACATTGACCGCGTCGCGCTTTCGCAGGCCGCGCCTTACATCACGCGGGACCTCGGACTGTCGAAGGACCAGATGGGCCGTATCTTTGGAGCCTTCGGACTCGCCTATGCGCTTTTCGAAATTCCCGGGGGCTGGCTCGGAGACTGGATCGGGCCTCGGCGAGTACTGATGCGCATTGTCCTGTGGTGGTCGACATTCACGGCGCTCATGGGCTGGATGTGGAACTTCTCGTCGATGTGGGTGGTGCAGTTCTTTTTCGGCGCGGGCGAAGCCGGCGGCTTTCCGAATCTTACGAAGGCGTTCAGTGTCTGGCTGCCGCAGCGTGAACGGGTACGCGCACAGGGTATCCTGTGGACCGCGGCCCGCTGGGCCGGCGCGTTCACCGCGCCTCTTGTCTTCTTCACTCTCTCATACGTAAGCTGGCACTGGGCTTTCGTCCTCTTTGGACTGCCGGGTTTCATCTGGGCCGCAGCCTTTTTCATCTGGTATCGCGACAACCCGCGCGATCATCCAGCGGTCAACCAGGCCGAACTCGCGTTGCTGGGCGATGCTCCCAGTTCCGCCAAGGGTCACGGCGATGTGCCCTGGGGCAAGCTGATCGCGTCGCGCTCTGTCGTGCTGCTCTGGGTTCAGTATTTCTGCCTGTCGTTCCCGTGGTATTTTTACATCACATGGCTGCCCACCTATCTCCGTGAAGGCCGTCATCTCAGCCCGGCCGAAATCGCGCGGCTTGCGATTCTCCCGCTCTTTTTCGGAGGGCTGGGATGCTTTACCTCCGGACTGCTCGCCGGCCACATTGCTCGTTGGACGGGCAGTGTTCGCGTTAGCCGCCGCCTGATCGCCTGCACCGGCTTCCTGGGTGCATCGCTCCTGCTCGCGGCGTGCATCCAGATTGTCGACCCATTCTGGGCGATGATCACGATGGGGCTTGCGAGCTTCTGCAACGATCTTGTGATGCCGCCGGCCTGGGGTTCCTGCATGGACATCGGAGGTAAGTACGCCGGTACCGTGTCCGGCTCGATGAACATGATGGGCAACCTCGCGGGTTTTGCAGCGCCGGTGTTCGGCGGCTACGTTCTGCAGCGGACGGGAGGGAACTGGAACATCTTCCTTTACACCATGGCCGGCATATACCTCGTCGGCGTAATCGTCTGGCCCTTCATTGATCCCGTAACTCCGCTGGACAGTTCCTGCTAGCGGCGCCTGCGCCTGCAGGCGGATTTGGACGATGGCGAAGGGTGGCGCACGTGGAGTTTTCGACCGTAGATTTGGATGTGACGAGAACGCGCCGGCGAAACGAAACCACCTGCGCTAATCTATTGCGGCGCTCCCGGCATTACCGCAACGCCGCCAAAATACTTCCCGTCTCCCGAAGTAAACTCAACTTCGCCTTCTCTATGGTATTCACCGCGTCATAATACGCAATCCACTTCTCCTGCTCGACCATACGCGCCTGGTCCACCTGCGCCTGCGAAACGCGCCCCTCATCCTGTTGTGCCAACAAAACCGTCACATTGTCCCGCGTCAGGTCGAGGTCCATCTTCGCGACGTCCCGCCCGCTCTCGGCCAGTTTCACGTCCTGGTACCCTTTTGCGGCATCTACCGAAATGCGTTTCTCCGCCTCGGCCACCTGGGCCCGCATCTTGGATATGTCGATTTCGGCCTGGCTCAGGTACCCGCCCGCCGCGGACCCTACCAGCAGCGGAAGGGTAACCGAGACACCCAATTCGGTGTTGTTGCGCTGAAATTTGTTAAAGAACTGCACGTAATTGTGCTTGGCAAGCAGCGAATACTGCGCCACCAGGTCGACCACCGGCAACCGGGCCGACTTATATCCACGCACATCCAGCATGCGACTTTGCAACTGGGCTTGCAGGCGTTTGATCTCGCGGCTATTCTGCAAGGCCTGTTGCACGGTGGCCTGCTCGGATTCGGGGATGGTGAGCTGGCCCGAATCGTCATCCGCGGCGCGGACGCGATCGCCCACCGGATACCCTAACACCAGCGCCAGCGACCCTTCCGCATACTCCTGGTTCGCCGCCGCCACCAATGCCCGCTGCCTCGCACTCGCAAGATTGAAATCGGCGCGCTTAGCTTCCAGCGGGATCTCGCGGCCTTCGGACACGCGCGTCCTGATTGCCTCGCTGACCCGCTCCAGGCTTGCGATCTCGCGCTCAACGGATCCTCGCGTGCGAGTGGCTTGCTTGGCATCCAGGAATAATGTGGCCGTCTTGTATGCGACGTCATCGCTCTTGGCCTGCGCGTCGAGCGACGCCCCGCGCAGGCTCTCGCGCGTCGACGCGAGTTGATAGCTCTGTTGCCGGTTGAACAGCGACATCGACGTCCGCGCTTCAAATATCGACGGCGCCGATCCTTCAATGCTGGTTGGATACCCGTTCGTGTATGCCAATCCGCTGCCCCCGTACACCTTCGGTGTGAAGGGATCCTTCGCGATTCGAACCTGCTGCCGGGCGCGTTGCTCATCCAGCCGCGCCAGCACCACCTCGGGGCTCTGCTTCAACGCAAGCTCGATCGCTTGACGCATCGTGAGCGTGTGGACTTCGGCCGCGCAAAGGCTCGCCGCTGTGACAAAACCGGCTATGAGGAGTCGCAACATGCTTCCAGGGTACTGCGCTTGCGCAACTGCACCCATATCGGAAACGCTCCCGGATTTTCGAGCCACGTGAGCATCCACAGGATCATTTCGTCTTTCAGCTTCCGATGTGGATCGTCGGGAACCGCTCGCCGCGCCGCCAGCCGGGCGTGATCTTTCGCCCGAATGACGCACGTGCGGCACGCCCGTCGGCGCTTTTCGTCCCCCCGTTCATATTCGTCGAGCAGGGCCAGCAAGGTTCGTTCCAACCCCGCTATTGAATCCTGACGCACACCCTCCACCAGCGGCGCGAGCGGCAATCCTGAGGCGCGCAGTAGGTTCCGCAGATAGCTCTCCGAAACCGGCGCCAGTTCACGGAGCAGTTCGCCCCATTCCCTTTCCGTGATCAGAGCCGGCCGGGTCCGCTCCAGGTAAACCGCGAGCCTCTGCTTCTTCGAATCACCTTTGGCCACGGCGATACGCCTGGACAGCTTTCTCGTGCTCCGCCATGGTGCTGGAGAAATGGTGCCCGCCGGAGCCGTCTGGCCGCGCCACGAAGTACAGGTATTGAGTATCGGCCGGTTGGATTGCGGCCCGCAGCGAGGCCGCCCCGGGGTTCGCGACCGGACCCGGGGGCAAGCCGGCATGTTTGTATGTGTTGTACGCGTTATCGCTGTCCAGGTCCGACCGGTAGATTGTTCCGCGATAGCGGTTTTCGAGCAGCGCGGCATAGATGGTCGTCGGATCGCAATCGAGGGGCATCCCCGTCCGCAAGCGGTTCAGGTACACCGATGCCACTGTGGGCCGCTCGTCCGGCAATCCTGTTTCCTTCTCGACCAGCGACGCCAGCGTGACGATTTCGTGAACTGACGCCGGCCGGTCGGGCTTCGGCAACTGCTGCCAATGCTTGCGGAATGTGTCGGTCATTAGGCGGCAGATCTGCGCCGCGGTCATGTGGCGAGTGAGCCGGTATGTGGAGGGGAACAAGTATCCTTCGAGTGTCGGCGCCTGCGGCGCAAGATCGTGAATCAACTGCGGGTCGCGCGCGGCGGCCAGGAAATCGTTACGCGAAAGCAGCCCGAGTTGCTCAATCGACGACGCAATATCGAACATGTTGGCGCCTTCGGGCACCGTGATCTCGTAATAAAAGACGTCGCCCCGCGCGATTCGATCGTAAACTGTCCAAACCGATGCCGGACGATCGAACCGGTATTCCCCGGCTTGAAGAGCCGCGTGTGACCGCAGCGCGCGGACGATGAGAAACTGCCAGGGATAACGTATGACGCCCTTCCCGGCGAGTTGTTGCGCAATGCCGCGCGTGCCGGTTCCGCGTTCAAGCTCGATGAAGGTCACACCCTCGAACGCGCGGTAAGGCTGCTCGATCGAGACGTAGATCCCGCCGGCAGCCAGAAGGACCAGAACAAAACTAAAGAGAAAAAGCCGGGCCAGGCAGCCGCGGCAACCTCGGCGTCGGCTCATATGCGAAGGGAGTCCAGGTAGCTTTCGAGCAGGATGACCGCGGACAACCGATCGACGGCCTTGGCGCGCTTCTCGATGCTGATGCCGCTCTGCTTGAGCACGCGCTGCGCTTCCACGGTTGTCAGCCGTTCGTCCCAGAACTGGACCGGCACCTCGGTAGCGGCCCTGAGACGATCCGCGAAATCGCGCGCAAACTCGACCTGCCGCCCCTCGTGCCCGCTCATGTGCAGTGGTTTTCCCACCAGTATGAGTGAGACGTTCCGTTCGGCGATGAGTTGCGCCAGCCTGCTAATGTCTTCCCGGATAGTGGTGCGCTGCAGAGTCTCCAGGCCCTGGGCCGTGATGCCCAGTTCATCGCTGAGAGCCAAACCGATACGTCGTTTCCCAAGGTCGAGTGCGAGGACTCTGCCAATCAATGTTTTAGCGTATCGGGTTGTGAGGCGGGTTGCAAACCTGGAAGTGTGTTACACGGCATCTCAGTCTTTGCATCCCCCGGAGAACGGAGGGATGTGGCAGGGTGAAGCAGGCGGTTCCGCCTGCCTTTGGAACACAGACCGCATCGCGAAGCCTTGTCAGAATCAGACGTTGTTCAGGAACGCGCAGGCGAAACCGCCAACGCACAACGTCGGCTTTCGACGAGCGAAGGGCAGACCTTGATCACTGTATAATTCAGGCGTGCCCAAGTGGTCGTTGCGAATTTCTGTGAATTAGACGCCGTTGATCGGCGTGCCGAATCTGTAGCCTCAGGACTGAGTCCGTCCCAACTAAACTGGCAGCCCAGACCGGGCGCTTGGAGTGTCGGCCAATGCCTCGATCACCTCAATTTGGTGAATGAAATCATGGTGCCGCAGCTTGCTGCTACTCTCAAAGGGCGGCCGCGCGAACCAGTTGAGGAAATAACTCCGGGCCGGATCAGCGCATGGTTCATCCGCACGTACATTGCTCCAAATCCTGGTGGAGCGCGTGCACGCGCGCCGAAGAAAATAGTGCCCTCCGTGCAAATAGAACCAGGCGTTTTGCAGGCCTTTCTTCGGAGCACCGAGTGCGCCAGAGTTTTTGTTAGGGAGGCAAGCAACTACGACGTGAACCGCATTCGGTACAAGAATCCCTTCTTTCCATTGCTGCGGTTCACAGTCGGAGTAGGCCTGGAAACTATCGCCAAACACCCTGCTCGTCATTTACTTCAAGCTGAGGGCGTAAGACAATCGGCAGAATTTCCACGGTGATCTTCTCGCCACGGGGCTTATGCGCAGTGCAAGCCGCGGATTTCTATCTTATAAACGATCGTCCAGAATCGTTTTCACAATACCTCCAATTTTCATGAAGGCCGCGCGTTCGGACGGTTTTCGGAAATAGGCATTGATCCTCAACGCTTCCACGGGTTCCTGGTCGCGAGTGGAGTCGGAAGAGGTCACGAATCACGACCGGCGCAAAACGGCTCTTGACACTCACCCTGATATGCTTCAACAGATCGCTGCTTTGCGGTCAAGATCTTTTGCGGTATCGACTCCGCCATAAAACGGAGGCGTTTCGCGCCTTCGCGGACCGTCTTCCGCTTCTTTTCTCACCGTGATGTCTTGTGCAGTGCCGACCCATTCCGTAATATCTCCGTTACATCGAGTCGGGGCACAGCCCTCGAAAATGTCCAGCTGAGCGTGCCATCCACGCGGCGGACCCTGTGTTCCAGTTCGAAGACGGCCTTGTTACGGATGGCCTCTTGAACTGCCGCGAGCACCTGCGCTTGATCTTCCGGATGAATGTATGGGTCGAGCCATCCCACCGTTGGTTCTTCAGTGTCCGCGATGAAGTCGCAGCCGCGGAGGGAACGCACCTCGCTCCAATCCGGACTCATGCTGTACACGACGTCCGAACTTGCGGTGAACGTTCCTGTTGGATGCAGGCGGGCATCGGGCGGGACTCGGACGCACGGGGGCCGCTCAGGATCAGCTTCAGGCCAGGGACTGAAACCTGGCCGAACGCTGGCGGCGCCTTCATGTCTGGTTGGAAACCAAGCGTCTCCGTGTAGAACGCGATAGCACGTTGCACGTCTTTGACCTGATATCGAACACCGCAACATCCCACAACCAACAACTCCGTCGATTCCGCAATTGGCTTATCATTCTGCTGCATAGAATTCATGCTCTTTCACGACTTGGGAGTACGTCATTCGGGACTACCGTCTCGCTGAACGCGCGGCAGGTGGCGCAACTTGTCCGGATTGCGCACCACATACAACGCTCGGATCACATCACCATCAATTTCAAACGCCGTCGTTTGGACCGCCCCTTCGGGTGCGTCCACGATGATCGCTGGCAGGCCATTGACGGTCCCGAAGCGTGGTCTGAAGTCCGAGCGCCACCACGCATCCGGCCGTTTCCGGGTCACCTCAATCAGGAACTGTGCAACGCGGTCTCCGCCTTCAATCGGCTTCAACGCCGCTCGGACCTTGCCGCCACCATCGGTAATCACGCGTGCATCGCGTGCCAACAATTGAACCAGGGCGGTGAGATCACCGGCCTGGGTCGCGGCGGCGAAGGCGGCCATCAGTTGAGCATGTTTAGGATCGACTCCATCCGAACGCGCTGGTGGAACAACGCCACGGGGCCGCGCCTCCCGAACGTGGGCCCGCGCACGAGTTGCAAGCTGACGGCATGCGGCCTCGTTCCGCTCCAATGCGCCGGCAATTTCGCCGAAAGAGAAATCGAAAACGTCGTGGAGTAGGAACGCGGCGCGCTCAAGGGGCGATAACTGGTCGAGGATCAAGAGCAGTGCGATCGAAAGATCCTCGGCTAGTTCCGTGCGGCTGTCGGGTGCGAGCATGTCAGTATCGACCACTGGCTCCGGCAACCACGGACCGACGTACTCCTCGCGGCGAGAGCGGGCCGAGGTGAGCATATCGAGACAAATCCGCGTCGTCGTGGTCATCAGGAATGCCCTCGGTTCCGATACTCTGCCGCGGTCAGCCGCATGCCACCGCAGGTATGTCTCCTGCACGGCGTCCTCGGCGTCTGCCATCGACCCAAGCATGCGGTACGCAAGACCGAGCAGCCGGCGACGAAACGGCTCGAAGCTCGCGGCAGGATCGGCGAATGCGCCCGTGGAACTCACGTGGTTCGTCTCGGTTGTAGAGTGGTGCGCCGGGAGTGGGCCAAAGCCCGTCCGGCGAGGGTTAGGGCGATGAGCCCCAGTACGAACGCCGCCGCGCCGCCGACCACACCATTGCCGGTTCCAGGGCCCCCGTTGGCGACAGCCACATTCAGGCCGCCGTTCACTGCGGCTAGCAGTCCGGCGCCAAAGGCTAGGCTGGCCACATAGCGCCGGGTAGTCGTCGTGAAGCCGGTGGTCGAGCGAAAAGCAGCAAGCCCGCCCGCGATCACGCCAGCCAGTCCCAGCAACGCAGCTGTAGTCGCCCAGAGTCGTCTGAGCGTCAGGCCTTGCACCGTGATGGCGGCTGGTTCTGAAACGTGCGCGGCCACCAGAACAGCGTACACGAGCCCGCCGAACAAAATCATCGCACCGGCAGCAGCAAGGGCAATACTCAGGGTCCGTTTCACAGTATTCGATCCTCCTTGATCTCCACTGGCGAGACGGGATGGGGCCTCGAAATGTGACATGACCCGAACGGCTGCTGATCCGTCCTCAGGAATCAAACCGAGCCAGGTCGTAGATTCCGAGTTCCTTCTCCAGCTTGGCAACAGCACCGACGTTCATCTCAAATCCTTCGCCATGGTCGTACTCGTGCTTAGACATGATCTTCCGAAACGCAGGCAACAGGACCGTATCCTCTCGCGTCGTGCTGCTCGTGCAACGCCGACACGGGACGTCAACCACAACGTTTATACTGATGCAACGCAGTCCTCCTGAGCGTGACGCAAATGCACGCTCAGCAACCGCCCCAGGCATCATCGGGACCACGCCAATCACAATGCTAGGACTGCAGGCACGAACCCAATGACCGCGCGCGATGACTTCTCCAAAGAGACCAAAGATATCGCGGCAAAACGCGTAGGGCTGCGATGCTCAAACCCAAACTGCCGTCGCTCCACGAGCGGCCCACAAGCACATCCGCGCAAGACTCTCAACATCGGTGTCGCAGCGCATATCACCGCAGCAGCGCCCGGCGGCGAACGCTACGACAAGAACATGAGCCGCGAGCAACGCTGCAGCATCGAAAACACGATCTGGCTGTGCCAAACATGCGCCAAACTTATCGACAACGACGCGGCACGCTACACCGCCGACCTACTGCGGCAATGGCGTCGGCTCTCGGAGCAAGCAGCACGACTTAGCATCGAGTCCACCACCGCGGACAGCACAGGAAACGATGCAGACCTCATCCGCTTCTACGCCGCATGCTTTGACCGTCCCGCATTCCAAGATCCGTTCCACCAAGAAGGCAACATGGAAGCATTCGACCGGGCCATCGAGGACACCATCACAGCGCTCAACACCGGCTGCCTGCGCGCCAGAGACGGGACCATCCTGCAAACCAGCAAAGGAAAAGCGTACCTCAACAACCACGACTGGCGCGCCAAACTCGACGCCGTCGTGGATCTCCTGCGCGCTATCAGATCACGGTACGATCTTGCGCGCAGCACCGGAGCACTCGTCGTGGACGACGGCCACGGACAATGGTACTGCATCAACGATCGCAGCCTCGCAGGTTGGATGGACGAAACCCGAGCGCAGGCCATCGGCATCATTGCCGCACTCTGCAAGGACGCGGGCATTTTCCCGCCACGGGGTCCGCACGCGCCACTCTGGTAAGCCATCCGCTTTAGTGGACTATCCGCGCCACCAACTCTCGCGCTCAATAACCCGACAGAAGCGTAGCTTTACGGGAATGTTCGAGAAATGCCCGCTGTGACCACACTAGAGATGACAGTCCGTGCACAAGTCAAGGTTGTCAGAATCATCACCGCGACCCGGCGTGTGATGGCGATGCATGTCGTACCCGTACTGCCCGCATCACTCACACCGACGAATCCGCCGCCCAGAAACCGAGAGGCGCACGCCATCGTGGCGGACACGTCAGACTATTATGCCCGACCTTCCCACAAAGGCCACAAGCCATTGTGCAACCCCGACGCTCTCCCCCAGCCACTCGCCATTCTTAGTGCAACGATAAGGATACGATGGACAATGCCCAACAAGCGCTGGGCGGAGTCCTGCGGAGTCACGATCTAATCGTCGAAGAAAGAGAACAACACGCAAAGCCTTGAGGACACACAGGTTTTGGAGCGGGAGACGGGACTCGAACCCGCGACGTCCAGCTTGGGAAGACGACTTTCGATTGACAATAAACAACATAGCGTTTTTGTCAGCCTTGTTTTGGCGATAGGGATCACCCAGTTTTCATTCTGAGCATCGGGCGAACGCTTAATGGTGTTCAAATGGTGTTCACTCAAAGAACGCGGCCGTTAGCGCACGATTCGCTGACGGATCGAGCGGTTCAGCCCAGACGTGATCGCCTCCAGTATTGACCTGCACCTTCAGGACAAGAAATCCGTGCCCCTCCCCGCGGATCGGATCGGAGATGAATTCGCGGACTTGGTCGAAGCCGAGGACGAAACCGTAGGGGATATTGACGCAATACATCATCATGCCTCCCGGCATCTCGGGACCGATGATCCACTCCCGGTCCGCCTCGGGCAGAGGCGCGCCTCCCGGACCGCCGTCGTAGCGCTGCGGGATGGGGCGGAATCGGACGCGCGTCTTCCATGCGGAATCTTTGAGGCGCTGCTTGTTCATACCCCTCAATTTTAGCTTTGGTTGGCCTTGGGCAACGGCAACGCGATAACGTCCGAGCGCATGTTGACGCAATTGGAATCGTCGAATCCGCGACTGCAAGACACTCTACCCTCCGCCAGATCGTTGGGTGCGTGCGCTCCCGGAGTCCTTGAAGATAGTCTCCAACTTGGGCAGGCTGTTCAACCAAGCAGGCTCTACTTCGGGAGCTGATTTCTGCTTGCGATATTCCTCACAGAATTCTTGAAAGAACCTTCGGTACCACTGGTAGTGCGGTGCCAGCAGAGTGGCTGCCAACTTGCCATCCAGGAGGCCCGCTTCTTCGTAGGCTTGTACCGACACGTAGAAATGAAGCAGCCACGAAAGATTCTGATGCGGTGTGAGGCCATTCGCACACCTGGCTTCCTCATCCGGCGAATTGACTAGCTCGTCGGTTTGAACAAAGAATTTCACGCACGATTTATCCCCTTGAAACCACTTATGGCGAATCCGCCATGTCTCTGCACGTGCGATGTTGGCCTCAGCGCTCGTGAACTTCTCCAGCAGGCCAACTGTCAGCTGCTGCCGCTGGCCGGCGCTAACGCTCTCTTCGCGAAAGAACGCCCCGTACGCGATGATCCCTTCAAGTCCGAGAACGAAAACCAGTAGGAGCTCAGCGGCAACAGCCTCCCACCCAACATTCCTATGCGACAGAACGAGGAACATGGCCAGCACGGAGCCAGCTGTTGACAGGATGAGAAGCACAGCAAGGGTTCCGACAATCTTCCGGCTTGTGAGCGGGTTCATCGGTCTTCTCGGCGGAAGCACTATTACGACGCGCTCTCAGGATACCAAGCGACCATCTTTTTTCCCACCGCCCTATCCGGTGGCCTTTGCGCCGGAAGTCGGTTTTCGCGTCGGCCCGGTGTTAGTAAGGTTAGAGTCTGTGTTAAGTAGTGTTACGCTCTGGACGACCTGCTTTAAGCCCCTCGGCGCGCTAATGAATTTCCAAGGCCCGGTACCTGATACCCCGAATTTCGGCACCTGAAACCCCGAATCTCAAGCACCTGAAACCCCGAAGTTCAGCACCTGAAACCCCGAAGTTCAGCACCTGAAACCCCGAATCTTGGGCGTGGCACCTGAAACCCCGAATCCCTTGACACGGCACCTGAAACCCCGAATATGCGGGGATGGTACCTAAAACCCCGAATCCGGATGAACATCTGGTCGCCGCCAAGCATGGCAAAGGCGATCTGTTCATTTGCGACGTGGCCGACGCGGTGCTGAAGGATCTGATTCCGCAGATGGAGCATCCCTTCTACTCCCTTTCGAAGAAACCGGAAACCGCGATTCGCCGCTACGAGCATAACGGCAACTGGCTGCAGATCGTGCCTTCCGTGAAGGGCCTGGCGACGATCTACGACAAGGACATCCTGATCTATTGCATTTCGCAGTTGATGGAGAAACTAAAGCGTAACGAGCCGGTAGGCCCTCGCGTGCGGATCACCAGCCATGATCTGCTGGTCTTCACCAATCGGGGGACGGCAGGAAAAGACTACAAAGCGCTGTGTGAAGCCATTGACCGCCTCGCAGGGACGCGTATCACGACGAATATTCGGACCGGTGACGAGGAGCAAACCGACAGCTTTGGCCTCATCGATGCGGCTTCGATCCGCCGCAAGCACGGGTTGGATGGCCGGCTGCTCTGGGTTGAAATCAAGCTCTCCGACTGGGTCTTCAACGCCATTCGGGGGCAAGAGGTGCTCACGCTGCATCCCGATTATTTCCGCCTCGGTAAGCCCTTGGAGCGGCGGATTTACGAGCTCGCACGGAAGCATTGTGGCCGCCAGTCCTCCTGGTCGATCTCGCTTGACACCCTGCTCAAGAAATCAGGTTCGCAAAGCTCAATTAAGCGCTTTCGGCAACATGTCAAACACATTGCCGTGCACAACCATCTGCCGGACTACCAGCTTGCTTTCGATGAAGAGCGTGACATGGTTACGTTCACGAACCGCGACGGCAAATGGGTTGACCGCCCCCTGCCCTCGGCTGACGATACCCTGCCGCCCCTGCCCTCCGAGGCCTACGAGGAAGGCCGCGCGGCGGCTCCCGGTTACGATATTCACGGCCTCGAAAGCGAATGGCGCGAATACTGGATCAGTTCGGGAAAGCCGAAATTCGATAATCCCGCCGCAGCTTTCGTTGGCTTCTGCCGATATCGTCACGAGAAAACACCGATCCGGCGGGAAAAGGAAACCGCATGGGACTAGCCCCCTGCCCAATGCAGAATTCCCACAAGGATTGCTCGCCATACGTTTCTACGCCCCTTGGCTAGAGTTCCATGGCTAAGAACCGAACGGCTCTTTGCTGTTCAATTTACCCGGCGTAGCGTCGATTTTGCTCGATCCGGACGGCCTGGACTCACAGGCGAACCGGTGTGTGCAGGATAGCTATCAGCTATCCGTCAGCTACTAAGCGGCTAGCTTACCAGTATCCGATAGCTATCTGCTATCCCACTTCGTGAGAGAGCCACTTGCTATCCGATAGCTATCTGCTATCTTCCGGCTACTCGATAGCTATCCCTCCTGGAGTCCGCCATGCCGACCATAGCCTTCGTATCGCCGAAGGGAGGAGCGGGAAAGACCACCTCTGCTTTCCTCCTGTCCACAGCGCTTGCCAGTCTTTACGACGTGACGATCATCGATGCCGATCCGAATCACCCGATCCAGAACTGGGCGCGGGGCGGCAATGTACCGGCGCGTCTTTCGATTGTTGCCGATGTCGATGAAGAGACGATTATGGAAAAAATCGACGATGCCGCTTCGGAAACCCCCATTGTCATTGTCGATCTCGAAGGCACCGCCTCGAAGATTGTTGTCTATGCGATTTCGCGCGCGGATTTTGTGATCATACCGACGCAGGGTTCGCAGCTTGATGCGAACGAGGCGAGCCGTGCGATTCGCGTCGTGATGCAGAGCGAAAAGCTGCGGGGCAGGCCTCTTCCTTATGCCGTGCTGCTGACCCGAACAAGTTCCTCGATTCGGACACGAGGGCTTGCGCATATTCAGAAAGGCCTGATCGAGGCGGGCATTCCTGTGCTTCAAACCGAGTTGAACGAACGCGATGCTTACAAGGCTGTGTTCTCTTTTCAACAAACGCTCGATCAGCTCAACCCTGCCGAAGTGCCGAATCTTGACAAGGCGAAGCTCAATGTCTGGCAACTTGCACATGAGATTTTGGAGCGGCTCAAAGACGAGCAGGGGAGGGGGCAGAAGGAAGAAGATGGGCCCAACGAGTTGGCAGGTGTCGCATGACGGCCCGCGTTGATCCTTTCAAGAATTTGTCCGAGATCCCTTCATTCGAGCCGAAGCCAAAAAGAGAGTTGCCGGTTCGTACGGATGTCATCGAGCAAATCGCTGATGAAAACAAATTCGTAAGCCGTCAGACTCCGAAGCCGCTGAAAGAACCGCGCCGTAAGAAACGGGTCTACACGACCGGGCGTCATCGGCAGTTCAACATGAAGGCGAGCGATGCGACCGTCGAGCGGTTTCACAAGCTTGCGGATGAGCGCGACGTGTCATTGGCGGAGCTGCTTGAATTAGCGCTTGATGCTCTGGAGAAGGCCAAACCATTGCAGACTGAGCACGGGCCGCCCGGTGATCGCTTCACAGTCCGCGATGGATAGGCCTGAAGAACACGTCAAAGAAGACCCATTCAGAGACGCTCGAAAAACGCAGTCATTTTCGCGAGGAGAGTGCGTAATCCGCCGCGAACGCTTGGTGCCGGGTGAATTGGATGTTGTCGCGGAGAAGGCAAGCGCAGCGTGGGGGAAGGGGGCGTGCCGGCGCTCGAAACGGTGGAACGCGGCTGACGTTGGGTAGTGTTGTTGGAGGCGGCGAGCCGAGGCGCGTGTCCGACGGATATCCCGATATGCGAGATCGATTGTTGTTGCGATCGCAGCTTACGAGCGGATGCTTCTTCAGCTTCTCTTTTTGCAGACTGAGCCGCGGCGGTCTCGCGTGCACGCTGCATCTGGCCCGCCGACCAGTTTGCCCATTGCACGGTATTCCAGTTGCTTTTTCCCGGCATACCCTGCCGCCCGTACCAATTGGACTCGGGGTCGAATGACATCTGACTCCTTTCAATTCATGTGTGATGACATCGGGAAAGCGGACTAGAGCCTTCGTTCGAAAGCCACGCTCGCGGCCTCAACGCACCACGGCGAAGATCTACGGTCGGCAGGAGTCCTTGACCTGATCCGCCGGCACCCTGAACAACCCCTCCACGCCTTCCAGTTGGACTTCAGCTGTGTTGGCAGCGCCCGCCGGTATTCGAAGCCTCGTGATCTTCGTCGGACTGGTGATCGTGAGGGATCGCGGACCGGCGGTAAATGCGCTGCCCTGCGCTCGGGTGCCGCTGCAAAGATATTTCAAGGTTGTGATTTGGGGTTCAGTTTTCATCCCGGCAGGAATTCCCCCGGTCTTCTGCGCCGCCATTTCCCGTGCGAGTTTTGCCTCGTCCGTAAGCGGGTCATAGGTTTGAGTCGTCGTCTTTCCATCGAGGGTGGCGAAGGGATCGGGAGCAGTTGCGGTCTCACACGAGAGCTTGAACCGGCCCGCGAGTCTTGCGTATTCGCTGGCTGTGAGCCCGTTTATCCACCACTGATCGTTCTTTTTTTCCAGGGCCAAGGTCGGATTGGAATCGTTGGAGCGGCCGGGAAGATCGGGTCCCGAACTCCACGCACGACCGTCGCCATCGATCCAGCGGCTCCAGGGTCCGCCGTTCATCCCTCCGCCGCGGTTGAATTCAAATTCCCGCGCTGCCGATACTTTTAAGTACGCTTTGCCCCGCCATTGAATCCCATTGCGGTGATCGGCTTCCGACAGCGGCTCGGACGCGAGCGGTTTTCCGGGCAAAGGAACAAAGCTTCCGCTTCGTTCGATCAGGGTCCACTGGACCGGAAATGAGTAATGGTTGGTTTGCCGTCTTCCGGCCTGAAAATAGGAAGGAGCCGAGGAACCGGAACGCGTGCATGTCGTGAACGTAACCCTCCATGCAAGATCGGCGACTTGCTCGGGTGAGGTCTGCCCCGTCACCCCGCTTAGGGTATTGACGAGATTTCTTCGGTCCGGATCGAGCAAATGCAATTCGCTGGCGCTGATCTGCACGTCTGCCGTGTCTTGAGCCTGTGCCGGCGCCACCCAAACGTAAGCGACGGCAAAACTGGTCAAGATGATGGCGCGCCGATATGTCCTTTGAGCCAAGCAGGCGAGCGCGCCGGGGAATAATTCACCAAGCTGGGTCGTGCAACTGTGTTTCACTTCGATGGTCCTTTCAAATCGGTTTCGGGGTTTTCTGTCTGGCGAATTCAATAGCGAGTTCTCCACTGTTACGCGGTGTGATGCATTTCTCGTTGCCGCGAACAGGACCGACGGCGTTACGTCCACATCCTTTCCGCGATCTTCTGCTCTTCAGGCCCAATGGCGTCGGTGTAAATAGCTGTCGTCGCCAGCCGAGCGTGACCGAGCCACTTCTGCGTCATGTTCAATGGAATTTCGGACGTGACGGCCTTTATGCCGAAACCATGCCGGACGCCTTTTGGTGTCGCGCAAAGGCCGTGGATTGCAGCCGCGTCCATCACTTCTCTTACGCGCCGCCAGCCCGTCGTCCTCGACCAGTCCCAGAGGCGTGCGTCACCCAGAGCCTGCAGATCATGCACGGCTCCGAGCGCTTCGAGAAAATCGGGCGGCACTGGCACAGCGCGGTAGATTCCCTTACGGCGCTTCTTGAGGCTTTCAAAGACGAGCACGCCGACGACGGGATCGACTCGGGTCGCGGTAAGCGCGAGGGCTTCGGAGATCCGGCAACCGGTATGGGCAAGTGTTCCGCAAAAGGTCCGTACTTCTCGCGGTGCGTTCTCCGCAGCGCGCAGGAACTCTTGTCGTTCTTCAGGCGTTAAGTATTTCCGCCGTCCGGCAGTGTCGTAGAGCTGCATTAAAAGCACCCCCAAACGAAGGGTGAGCAAGCATTCTGAAACAGAATGCGCCATAGTGTTTCAAGGCTGGACGGAACCCTTCCGCAACGCGATTCCGACCGACTGCCACGCCTCGAGTCGGTCCGACTCCGGCACCCCCTACCCGTTGTAGAATCGTCTGTACGGCACATGAACCCCTCGTGTGAAACACTATGGCGCATAGTGTTTCAGTCGGAACTTAACGCGGAGTGAGAATCACGGCAAGAGCAAGGTTGAATGGTTGCAAACGGCATGCACCAAACCCGCGCCGACAGTGCCGGCGCGGGCAGTCGATCAGTGCTCGCTTGGCAGATAGATCACGTTATTGGTGAACCAGAGCGAAATCTCGTCGAGCGGGAAATCCGTGTACTCGATCTCTTTCGAGAAAACGGTGTTGCCGTTGCCGTCACCGCAAGTGAGCGTCGCACTTCGATCGGGGCGGACGACCAGCTTCCAGACCTGAAATTCCTCCGCCGCAACCCGCTTGTTGTAGGGCTGGATGATGGCGATTTCGTCGAGAAGCCAGTACGCGCCGCCGCGCTCGGCAAGGAACTGCGCGCCTTCGCTGTAAGTCACGTTTCGGTTCACGGCATGCCGGTACTGCGTCAACGATCCATTGAACTGCGCCAAGTCGCGTTCGGTTAGCTTTTCTGTCTTCGTCATGATGTGCCTCTTTCGTTTGAGTGACCCCCAAGGCGGGGGCGAAAAGGGCACGCGCTGCCGATGACGCGCAGCCTGTCATAGCTTTTTGGGGGGACCGTGACCGAAGGGCAGGGGGGAGCCAAAAAGCGTTATTGACAGCAAGCGGCGGCAGCTAGAGTGCCTGGAGTCCCGCAGCATGGGGCGGCAGGGAAGAGACGATCATGGGAAGCCGGAGAAGAGTGACGGTTCGCGATACCGGCCTGCAGCGGTTCGGTCGGCCTCGGGCCGACGGTCTTCCTTCACTGCGAAGAGTGTGGGCTGCTGGGCGTGTGCGAAGGCTTTCTTCTGCTCACGGCGAAGCTGCAGGATGTCGCGCCACAGATGGCGCTTGCCGTCGATTTCGATGTATCGTAGGCGGGTCATGGGACAACTCCGCTAAGAGGGAACACGAAGCGGCAGCCCCGGATTTTCGAGACTGCCGCAACGGTTCTGATGGATCAGTCTGCGGCTTCGGCGCTGGCCGAGATTTCCGACGGCAGGCGCAGCGGTTCCGGCAGCCATCCGCTTCCGGCCACTTGACGTTCGGCAAGCGCTGCCAGTTCGGCGCGTTTCAGGCCGTTCCATGCAGGTGCGATGTCGCCTTTGACCTCGCGTAACGTGCCAAGGATAACGGCCTTGCTGACGCTGCCGAAGTAATTGGCGGCGGTCGGCGTGAACCATGCCGTCATATCCAGCTTTAGGGCTTTGGCAATATCAGCGGCATTCGCGAGACGATCGCTGTCAGGGCGATCAGCCTTAAAGCGCACGCCGTTCACGGTCTGAGCCACGCAGAAGGCGAGGATTCGCCGGAGCGTTTCGTCGTCCTGGTTCATGCACCAGTCGAAAAGCTCATCGGGAGTGCCGGGAAGCCGTTCGTCCCAGTAGTCGCGCGCATTGCCGAGAAGAAGGGTTGCCGACGATCCTTCCGCCTTGCGCAGGGAGACGGGTCTCACCGCAATTTGCAGAGCGAGGTCTTCGCTCTTGCAGTTGTAGAAAACCCGCGCGGCCAGAGCGTGAACCGTGGCGGCCAGCGCAACGGCGGGGTTTTCGAGGAGAACCGCGCTGATCGCTGCCGAGCGTTGCGTGGTGAGGTTTTCGATCAGGGCTGCCGAATGCGGGTCGCGCGCGGCCTCGATCACGGTTCCGTCAGGCAGTGTAACCGTCTTGCCCTTCCGCGGCTTTGGCGGCGCATCCTCCGGTTTGACATAGCCGCAGTGGATAGCGGCCTTGCCGTCACGGCCGAGCGTTACCACCGCGCCGGCGATCGCCAGGGTTTCGGGCGACCAGACCGTCTCGCGGTTGTCGAGCTCATCAAGGCGTTCCTCGATGGCATCGAGCCGTGCCTGCTGATCGTCGTCGAGTTCGTCGAGTTCCGATAGCATCTCGGATTCTTTGACGAGATTGTCCATCTCTTGCTGCTGTTCGGGCGACAGGGGAGCAAGCTCAGGGAACCGACGCCCACAGTCCGACCACTCGTCGTGATCGAAGGCGGTACGGATTTCAACCCATTTCCAGCCTTCTTTGCGAACGGCAGTCGCGGCCTTCTCCAGCTTCGCGGCGACCAGTCTTTCAAGCAGAACCACGTCGTCGATGAAGATGCCGTCATCGCCCTCGCTGAAGAGGTCGCGCCGGACGGTGCCGCCGGCTTTCTCGTAAGCCTTGAGCGTCACGAATTTCACGCGCCGGTCTTGGGCGGTGATTTCGTGCTCGGTAAGCATCTCGCGGATGGCATCGGGATCTTCGGTCTGCCAGTCCGGGAGTTCTTTCCAGACGCGCTCCTGCGCTTCGTGATCGTCGGTGACCGCGAAAGCCATGACGTGCTGCAAGCTCAATTCGCCGTTTCGGTACGCCTTCAGGAGAACCGGGCTGACCCGCGCCAGCTTGAGGCGCTTTTGCACGACAGTCTCGGTGACGCCGAAGCGGGCCGCGACATCGGCCGGTGGCATGCCGCCATCGATCAGCGCCTTGAACGCCTCGAACTCGTCGGCGGGGTGCATCGCTTCGCGCTGCACGTTTTCAGCGAGGCCGATCTCGGCCGCGTCGGCGCTGTCCGATATGACGGTGCAGGGGACTGGCATCTCCTTCGCGGCCGCTCCGGCCTCCGCAAGAGCTTCGAGAGCGAGAAGCCTCCGGCGTCCGGCGACGACGGCGTATTTGCCGCGCTTGTCTTTTCGGACGACAAGCGACTGAAGCAGGCCATGCGCTGCGATGGATGCGGCGAGCTCGTCGATGCCCTTGTCGGGATCGGTCTTGCGGACATTGCCCTCCCAGGCCAGCAGCTTATTGAGGGGTACGGTGATCGTGTCGGTCATGATTGCCTCTTTGGTTTGAGTGACCCCCAACAGCGGGGGCGAAAGAGGCACGGTTGACGCCGCAACCGAGCGAAGCTGTCATAGGATTTTGGGGTGACTGCCCCGGACCAGAGCGCGCCTCGTAAACCGGGGGAGGGGAGCCAAAATCCGTCATTGACAGCGAGCGGCGGCGGCTAGAGTGCCTGCGCCCGCTGTTCATTGGGGGCAGGAGGGAAAGAGGCAACGCATGATGAACTCCGGAACGGGGAAAAGCGCGTCATGAAGCCGGCGATAGACAATGTGTTCTGGCTTGATCGATGCCGGGATTCAGTAGATGGTGGTGTCGGGTCTTTGCGGGGAACCATGCGTCGGCTGACCGGGGCAGGGGCGCAATTTCCGCTACATGTGAGAAAGCTGGTTGCTGGACGCAACATAATAAAGAGCGGGGCGAGAACAACCGGCCCAGCGCTACTTGTATGCTGAACGTGAAACACTGGAACAAAGGACGACTTTAACGTAAGATCACTCATGGCAGTGCACTCAGCTCTCCACCAAACTTCATTTCCGGGGTTTTGTCCGGTCGAAGCCGCGGTTGCCGATATGGCGCTGGCTGGCGTTGAAGCTCGTGGTGCCGTCTTCACGCGTCGTGAAGTCGTTGATTTTATTCTGGATCTGGTCGGGTACACGGCGGATCAGATGCTTCAGCGGACCCGGATTCTGGAGCCGGCGACGGGTCAGGGCGATTTCCTGTTGCCGACAATCGATCGGCTGTTTGAATCTTATGAACGGGTGCCAGCGCTGGAGCGCCGAGGTGTCGTTGAGGATCTTGGCGATTGTCTTCGCGCAGTCGAGCTGCACGAGGTCAGCTATAAGGAGACCCGTGAACTCGCGATCGGCGCGCTGCAGGATAAGGGCCTGCGGGAGACCGATGCGAAAGCCCTTTGTGATCTCTGGCTGCAGCAAGGTGATTTCCTGCTGGCGGCACTCGAGGGACAGTTCACGCATGTCGTCGGCAACCCGCCCTATGTTCGACAGGAGCTGATCCCGGACGCTTTGATGGCGGAGTACCGGCGACGCTTCAGCACAATCTACGATCGCGCCGACATCTATGTGCCTTTCATTGAGCGCTCGCTTTCCCTGCTGGCACCCGGCGGAAACCTCGGCTTCATCTGCGCCGACCGCTGGATGAAAAACCGGTACGGCGGTCCATTGCGGCGAATGGTGGCCGAGAATTTCCATTTGAAGTGCTACGTTGATATGGTCGATACTGCCGCTTTCCATTCCGACGTGATTGCCTATCCTGCAATCGTCGTGATTAGTCGCGAGGAACCAGGGCCAACGCGCGTTGCGAACCGTCCGGAAATCGATGCTGGTAAACTTCAGACCCTCGCCAGTGCGATGACAGCGCCGCGGCTTGGGAAGGGCAGTGGCGTCACGAGCGTGCCTGGTGTTGCAAGGGATGCCGAACCCTGGATGCTCGGAGCGCCGGACGAGCTCGGGTTCCTGCGACGCCTGGAAGCGGATTTTCCGACCCTGGAGGAAGCAGGCTGCAAAGTCGGGATCGGTGTGGCCACGGGCGCCGATGATGTGTTTATCGCTCCTTTCGATGAGCTTGATGTTGAGTCTGATCGCAAACTTCCGCTTGCGATGACCCGAGACATTCTCACGGGGATCGTCAAGTGGCGCGGTCTTGGCGTGATTAACCCCTTTGGCGATGATGGCAAGTTGGTGTCGTTACGGAGCTACCCAAAGCTTGCGGCCTACCTCGAGAAGCACGGAGCGGCCATCAGGGCGCGGCACGTCTCAAAAAAGAATCCGGGGAACTGGTACCGCACAATCGATCGGATTTATCCGGAACTGGTGCGCGTTCCGAAGCTGCTGATCCCCGACATAAAGGGCGAAGCCCACATCGTTTATGAACCTGGAAAGCTCTATCCGCATCATAACCTGTACTTCGTGACGGCGACCACCTGGGATCTCCGCGCCCTCGAGGCGGTGCTACTGTCGGATATTTCGCGACTTTTCATCAGCCTCTACTCAACGAAGATGCGGGGTGGCTATTTGCGCTTCCAGGCGCAGTATCTCCGCCGGATTCGTGTGCCGCATTGGCAGGCCGTCTCGAAAGAACTTCGGGCGGAGTTGGTGCATGCGGCGAAATCCCGCGACAAAGTAGCCTGCAACCATGCAGTAGCGACTCTCTATCGAATGACTCCGGACGAGCGAAAGCTGCTTGCTGGCGCGCCTGGAGTTGACGATGCCGCTTGATCTCGCCGATTACGAACGTAAGGCAAGCGAAGCAGTCAAAGCATTCTGGGGCAATCGGTCCGCTGCGGTGGAGAAGCAACGCGAGCTGGGCCGTACGGATCAGGGTGAGCGGGCAGGGGTCACGGCTGGCAAGAACATGGATGGGTTCATCGCGCTGATCCAGGATGTTATTCGCGGCAACGGGCTCGCCGACGCGCACATGATGATGAAGCGGCGCGTGCTCTGTCTGCCAGGATTCTTCCGTCCGACGAAGCTGTGGGATCTACTGGTGATCAATCATGGCCACTTGGTCGCTGCGCTGGAATTGAAGTCTCAGGTCGGGCCATCCTTCGGGAATAATTTCAACAATCGGACCGAGGAAGCGCTCGGGACGGCCGTGGACCTGTGGACCGCCTATAGGGAAGGTGCGTTCGGCGAAGCGCCGCGGCCTTTCGTCGGATGGCTGATGCTGGTCGAAGATGCGCCGGGATCGCGAACTCCCGTGCGTGATGTCTCGCCGCATTTCCCGGCTTTCCCGGAGTTTCGCAACGCGTCGTACCTGGATCGATACAACATCCTCTGCCGGAAGCTGACACAGGAACGCCTCTATACCACGGCCACCGTAATCGCCTCCCCTCGCACAGCTTCCAAAAGCGGCAAGTATGGTGACCTGTCCGAACTCACAAGCCTGAAGACGTTTATCACCACTTTCGCCGGTCATATCGCGGCTGAAGCAGCGAGACAGGACTGAAGTTCAAACGGACAGCCGAATTACTTTCTTCTTACGAAATTCGCACGTATTGATATCCCGCCTTCTTGATTGCCGCGTCGTAGTATCTGCCGACTGAGCCGGCCGAGAGAAACCCTTCATAAACATCGGGGGGAACACTGAGGTACTGATACTCGGCTCCGCTGTGGAGACGGACATTTAAGGCCCATGTTGTATCGTCGTACGCTATCGCCGCAATCACCGTAGATGATAGTGGTACGTACTCTCCCATTTACCCCTCTCCATTGGTCGGTGATTGCTTGCGCCAGGATGCTATGGCAGCGGCATAATCCGTTGCATCCGTTCGCGGTTGCGCCCATGTTTCGGAAATAGAAGGATCGTCACTCTTTGGCCTTGGATCAACCAAATCAACTAGCGTCCGGCTTGGTATCTGAATCGCTTCGCCGGACACAAGAGCCTCGCCGGTTCGGAGCGTGGGCAAGAGATCGATTAGACCACTGACTTCGTCAGGCACGGTGGTCCTAATCCGACCCTGGTCGGTGCTATTTGTAAGCCGCAAGGAAATGAATGTGCCACATTGCGACAGGATGGTCTCGTCAAGATCGGAAGGCCTCTGGCTAACGACAATACCGCCGACCCCGTACTTACGGCCCTCCTTAAAAATTCGCTGTACGGCGCGCCGGGCATACCCCTGGATAAAACGGTTGTCCCCGCTCGGGAGATACTGGTGCGCCTCTTCAAATACGATCAGGAGCGGACGCTGTCGTCCTATGCCCTTCAGGTCGCGGCCCCACGACATCACTTCGAACAGGATTCGAGTCACCACGCCGACAACAAGATCTGTCACCTCAGCTGGGACACCGCCGAGATCCAAGACCGTGATTGCCTTAGGATGGTCCAGCCAATCGGTCACCAGATGCTCTAGATCACGCGTCGTTCCATCGTATGGAGCGGGATTTAATATGAAATCGAATCGGCGATCGCGAAGCCGATTGGCCATCCGGCTGACATACGACATCATGATCGGCGGAGGTTGCGGTTTGAACGGCGCCGCGCTGCCTAGGCTGGCGGGCCTGAATCGTGCCGGCCGCAGGGATTGAGCATCGCCCTCTTCCTCTATGGCTTCGGTCGTTCTCGTCGTGTCGTTGTACGTCACGCGTTCTTTGCGGTCGAAGTAGTACCAAAGTTCGCGGATGGAAAACGGTAGCGGGGAGTCGGCTGTGACTTCTTGCTCGAAGATCTCCAATTCCGGCCTTCCTGCATTAACTACCGGCAGCGATTCGCGGCGGACCTCGTGTATACGATCCCTAAAGGCGCTGTCCTGGGGCGTTTCCGACGCGCTCTTCCGGTCAACAAGAAACCAGGCCAGTTCATCGAAAGAAAGCGCCCAGTACGGTACCACGAGCGGTGTCTCTTGGTCGCCAATCCGAAAGACCTTGCTGACACCTTGCAACGCTTGACTGTATTCGCCGTGGGGATCTATCACTACCACTTGAGCGCTTGGATAGGCGCCGGCAGTCAGAGACTTAAGCAGGGCCGCCACGCTATTCGATTTACCGCTGCCAGTGGAACCCACAATCGCAGCGTGCCGAGTGACGAGTTTATCCAAGTCAATAGTAATAGGCAGGCCCTGTGACGTTGAATGCTTTCCGATCTCTATAGGCGCAAAGCCGGTCGGCGAGTAGATTCGCCGGAGATCGTTGTCCGTCACCACGTGAACTTCATCGTCTAGCGTAGGATAGGCTGTCAATCCGCGCTGGAACGGACCTGTTCCGACAACTTCTCCCATTAATTGAATCTCAAGCGTCTTCTTGCCCTTTATGGAGAGAAGCTCCTCGACCTCTTCATCAACCGGTGCCGCGCCTACCATCGATACAATCCCGAAAATATCCACGAAACCGAGCGGCACCCGTACCAAGGAGCCAATCTGGCCCACGCGGTGAACTCGGCCGTTAATGATAGGACTGCTCGACGGCAGGACCGCGGAAATCTCCACGGTCACCCTGGCTCCGACAACACGCTGCACCGAACCCAAATATGTCGGGTCGGTCTTCATGCCTTCGCAACCTGCGTCGTAGGCGCTTCGGCAACAGGACTGCGGACTCCAACGAAAGAGCGCAGGTATTCCGCAAATGCCTGAAAGTCGCCAAGTGTGAATTTGTTCTGTTCTGAATTCCAAAACTCCCAAGAGCCGCGTTCTTTGGGGGCCTCTTTACTTGGCTTTCCCCACGATCCGCGCACGCCTCCGATGATCGCTTGATCGGGGCCATACACCGTCAGGTTTCGCAGTTCGGAAGCCATCTCAGGCAGGACATCAGTAGCACCTTCGAGGGGAGCATACCGGAGTACCGTTACGGCGAGTCGGTTATTGTGCCGCAACGCCCGAAAGATCATGTCGTTGAGATGGTCGTCGCCAAACGAAAATCCAAGGACAACCAGCATGACTTCACCGCTGCCAAGCACCCGCGAAAAGCGATCCTGATACGTCACGAATGGAAGTTTTTTAGAGTCGGAATATTTGGTTCTTGACGGAAAAATCATGAGTTCGTCTTGCGGTTCCGGACGGGATTGTGACGAACGGATGATCCGCTGAGTCTTATGAGCAGCTGCAATCAGCTTCCAATTAATCGAGCCGTGCAACTTCCAGAGTCGAACCCAGGACCGAGGAGGGTAGATGGATTCATCCTTTTTCCCGAACTCAGCCTCGACGCATGCCGGAAGAAAGAATGGCTCGACGCTCCCAACAAAGCCGTCAAAATAAGGAATCTCCAGCCGCTCTAAAGCCCTTTCGATAAGTACGTCATAGTTCGTAGTGAAAAGCTCGGCCGGCGCGATGCGATCCACGGAAGACAGCCACGAGGCGAGGGTGATGAAAGGATCAAGGCCCTTAGGGGGCTCAATATCGACGCGTTTGCGAATCGCGTTGCAGATTTCCCGATCAAGCTCGGCCGCTGTTTCAGCCTTGAGTCCCAGTGCCTCTGCCGTTGGGTCTTCCTCCGCCAGTTCCCGGCAGAGTCTGACAGCGCTCAGCACGTCCTCGACGGTCCTCGGCCGGCCGGTGTTCAAGAGGCGATCGTAGGCCTCTGTTTGGGTGGCGTTGAGATCGCTCGAAATATTCGCTGTCAGCTGCGCAATCCCTTCCAGTCCCACGGACTGTGATGTTCCTGCTCCCAGCAGCAGGGCGAGCCTGCGGCGGTCGGAAGCGAGTTGCTCGCGCAACTCCTGCGCTTCGGCCAGTGGGTCGTAGGTGATCGCGGAGGAAGTCATCGTTTTTCAACCCATGACGGTTCAACACCCCAGTCTACCGTAAAACTATTCTATTTCCATGAACTTAAAGAGCAGGGTTAATCTGCGGAAGCGGCAGAGTGACTGCGCGAACACAGGCCCAATCATCTAATCTTGGCAAGTTCGACGCAGCGGCATAATCCATTCGCCAACTGCATCTGCCGAGGACTATGACACTCAGGTTCCAAAAGGCGCAGACTGCCGACGAGTATAACCATCGCTTGAGCACGAGAAGTTGCTACATTCAGCCGGTTAGGGCTGTACAGAAACTCCATCCCCCGCGGCGCATCTTCTGGTGATGAACTGGTCAACGAATAAATGACGATCGGTGCTTGCTGTCCCTGGAATTTATCCACCGTGCCAATTCGGGCATTGGGAATGCGGGCTGCCAGATCCAGCACCTGGGCGTTATAGGGGGCGACAATCAGGATATCATTCAGCTCCAGTGGACGACTAGTGCCGTTCTCGCCGATCCATCTGGTCGCCGAATGCAACAGCTCTTGGACCAGCGTGGCAACAATCTCCACTTCTTCAAGAGATGAGTTCTGATTGCCCTCATGAGAAACAGGGACGAACCAAAGGCCAGCGTCGCCCAGCCATGGATGGCCCTCAATCCGCTGTTGGTCCAGGCCTTCGTGGGAACTCAGCCGTCCTTCATAAAACACCTCAGAAGTGAACTCACAGAGCCTCGGGTGGAGACGCCAGGTTTGCTCCAAGAACAACCCTCTATCGGAAGCGATCGTTTTGGCCCCACCGAGAATGTGCTCCAGCGCCGAAATATCCGCACCGTCGGGATGGCTTCCTTTCAGCGGTTGCTCAAGCTGTTGCGGATCGCCGAGAAGTACAAGGCTCTTGGCCGCCTGGGCAACGGCGAGAACGTTGGTCAGCGACATCTGCCCAGCTTCGTCAACAAAGAGAACATCAACGGCCTCAAAGTACTCTTCCTGTGTCCAGAGCCACTGTGTGCCGGCCAGGACATTGGCGCCGTCCAAGAAAGCTGCAAGGGTCTCCTTATTGTCAACCGTGGTCAGAATATGCGGTGGATCATGCTCCGGCTTGTCCTCCTTCCTGACTTTTTGGACAGCTCTCAGATTTGGGATACCAGCTTCTACGGCCGCCGAGACAGCATCTCTCAGCAGCTTGCCAATGACCTTGTGGCTTGTCGCCGTGATGCCGACCCTCTTGCCTTGACGCACAAGTTCGCAGATCATGCGCGCCCCGGTGAAGGTCTTTCCGGAACCCGGAGGCCCCTGAATTGCCAAAACAGAGCTGTCGAGCATCGTTCCCAGGCGTTGGGCGGCTACAACGGTAGTCTCGCCAGGCAAGATGAGCGTTGTGTTTCCATTCGAGAGTCGGGGCGGGCGGCGCAGCAACAGATCTCTTGCCGCTCGGTACGGTCCGTGCGCATCTACTCCATTCGCGTCAACCCAGGCGCCGATGCGGTAGACCGCTTCTGCCAGAATGTCCGTGCCGGGTCCGATATCTTTGACATACGCTGCGAATGGATGGATCTCCGCCGTTTTCTTCGTCTTCTTGATGTCAACGGTTCGCATCGCAATATCGATGCTTACGACCTCGCCAAGCTTCTCACCTTTGAGACACAATTCATCGCCGGCGCGAACGTCAGTCTCCTGTTTCTCGAATGCATAGCGGTCGGTCGGAATATTTCGTTGAACCCCAAGCCGTTCTACAAAATGCAACCCGGACAAAGCCGATTTCTCATCGAGCAGATCTTCATCGGAAAGCTCACCGAGGCGGTAGAATTCCCACCATTCCGACTTAAGTTCTCGGCGATGCCAATCCAGAAGGTTAGAAAGCAGCCAACGCGCGGCTTCTTCGTCACCTCGCTGCTCTGGGTCGTCAGGAACGCCAGTTTGCAGCCGAGCGGCTAACGCCGCCGTTCGCTGTTGGCGCTCATCCACGGTCTCGGGCGGCGCTCCATCCGAGGGTGTTGGCCTAGCGAGCACATGCCCCGCTTCTTCGGATGACCTGCGCAACCCTTCCAGCCACGTGCGCAGCGATCCTGTCGAAAAACAGTCGTCAGCATTGTACAGCATGACGGTTTCACGAATGGATTCATCGAGAGGGGTCACCCCGCCCAGCTCCAGGTAATGCTGCATCTGGCGAGTGGCGTGACGAGCGACGTCCAAATCTATCTTACGTTCGAAATTGTGGAACACTTCCAGTGCCTTGAGCGAATACTGCTCGACGCTTGCACGGACTGTTCGTTTGAGAATCGCATGAAGATCAACGAATAAACGCGCACGCAACATCCTGTCGATCTCATCCTCACGAGTCGCGTAGCGGCCCATGAGCCTTTTGAGCGCACCGGATTCATATCCGGTGTAATGATAGACATGCATTGAGGGGTGCCGCGCCCACTGGGCCATCACCCGATCCACAAACCATTCGAAGGCTTGTTTTTCCTCTTCCGGATTTACGGCCCAGCGGTTTTCGTACGTCCACGTCGTGCTTCCGGCGGCGGCGGCGAAGCCAAACAGATATTCTCTCCCACCGTGGCCGACAAACGGATCGCCTTCCAGATCAAAGAACACGTCGCCAAACGAAGGCTCTGGTAATCCGTAGAACCCGTGTTCCTGGTTAAGTTCAAGTACTTCGTATAGGGGTTTTTCTTGAATCCGACCCGCCACCTGGACCCGCGCCTGTTCGCGAACGCGCACATACCCATTCTTCGACCCGCGCTCGGGCTTGCGTTGCAATGGAAGGGGGAGATCAGACAGGCTCTTAACTGTCGTCACGTCCCAGAGGCTTAGCTGTTTTCTCTGAAGCCGAGTAATTCCTGCAACCAATGACAGATGATCATCTTTGCGCCGCCGCTCTTCGCACTCTCCCCACCAACGGCAAACCGGACAGTGTTCCGTTGGTTCCGGATACGTCGCGCCATTTTTGTCCTGCTCCTCAACCGCGTTCTGCAAGCGACGTTTAACATGGCGATAATACGCCCCAAAATCGAAGACGCGGTACGATTCAGGAATGAATCCATCACTGGGCGGAACCACATGCATAAATTCTGGCGACCGCCCTTGAATACCGCCGACGAGTTCCGAGTAGAGTGATAGCTGAAGAATAGTGGCTGCTTTCGTTTCCAAAGCGAGCTTGCAATCGTAGACCTCATATGACCATGCGCCGAGTTTGCTCGGCTGTGAAACTTTTCGAAATACGTCAGCTCGACCAAACCACACATCTTCTGTAAGCACCCCTTGAACGATGATGTCGGCTCCCGTTTGCATCGCGGCACATGTTTGCGCAAAGGCACTCTTTTCGTCGCCGACGTCTCGGAGGTTGACGATGGAATGTCCCTGAGATTCCAGATGCTGAATATACGCGCTCTCATGCGCCATGCCTCGTTGTTGCAGCACCCAGGCATCAGGAGAATTCCATTTCGGGGCTTCACGTGAGCCAATGGCGACGGCCAGATCGAGCGCCGTTAGGTGATTGCAGGCCAGATGATTGCTCAAATCGCTGGCAGAAAAGCGAATATTTGCGGCGTTAGTCTTCATGGCTCGGCGAGCATACGGCGTGCCCTTCCAAAGAAACGACCGTGAATGAAAAGTGTAGCGCCTAGAGAGAGGAAGAGCAAAAGGATTGATGTCTGAGGCGACAGATTTCCTTCCGAGGCTCGGCCAGCAAGGGCGATAGGCGAACAGGACGTTAGTGCCGTCCCGTTCGAGCGTACTCGCGTCCTTGAAGAAGCCTGACGGGACGCCGGCATTGGCGCAGAGGAGTAGACAGCGCAGTCGGGAACGCCTTCCACTGTTTCGCGGTCAGGCTGAAACGCCGGCAAGGCCCCAAAACCATTTCCCTTACAGCCTGTTTTGTGCCTATGGTTGGCGAATGATAAAGGACGTTATCATTCTCTAACGGGCAGCAGGGAGATAGGAAATGGCCAAGGCTCTAACCAAGGCCACGCCGGGGTCTTTGGCTCTGCCGGCCCTGTTCGCTCCGGACCAGGACGCAGCCAGGCGGTTCATCGAGTTCTTCACCGCCAATATCCGTAACCCAAACACCCGCAGGGCCTATGCACGAGCTGCGGTTGAATTCGCCGTCTGGTGCGAGCAAAACGATCTGCGTGAGCTGGCCTCCATCGAACCGGTACACGTGGCGGCATATGTGGAGGCGCTGCAGATCCGGCTAGCGGCGCCCTCGGTCAAGCTGCACCTGGCTGCAATACGCATGCTGTTCGACTGGCTCGTCGTTGGCCAGATTGTCGCCGTGAATCCGGCCAGTCCGGTACGCGGTCCCAAACACTCGGTTAAGAAGGGCAAAACGTCCGTTCTGTCAGCAGCGGAGGCGCGCACCCTGCTGGACAGCATCATTCCGAGTTCTTCTGTAGCCCTTCGGGACCGTGCGCTAATCGCCATAATGGTATACGCATTTGCCCGTGTCGGCGCGGCTCTCAAGATGCGCGTTGAGGACGTGTACGTGCAGAAGCGGCGCTCTTGGGTGCGACTGCACGAGAAAGGCGGGAAACGGCATGAAATGCCTTGCCATCACAATCTCGATGCCTACCTGCACGCATACATTGACGGGGTCGGCCTTGCGGGAAGTGGAAAAGCCTTGCTCTTCCCTACCGCCCTAGGTAGGACCGGCAAACTCTCGGGTCGGCCCATGACTCAAGCCGATGCGTACCGCATGATCCGACGACGGGCGACGGAAGCTGGAATTCCTACAAGGGTCGGCAATCATTCCTTCCGCGCCACCGGCATCACCGAGTACCTTCGAAACGGCGGGAAGCTCGAAATCGCGCAGCAGATGGCCAACCATGAATCCGCGCGGACCACCGGGCTCTATGATCGGCGGGATGATGAGGTTTCTCTCGATGAAGTGGAGAGGATTGTTATCTGAGGTAATTCGTAGCTCGGAGGTCTTGACGTGGAGATTTCGGATCGACTTGGCAAGCTGGCAGGCTTCTATCATCGTGAGGCGCGCAAATGCGTGAAAGGCCGGGCTTATCTGGCTGCCTGCGTCATGCAGGGCGCTGCATTGGAATCATCCCTCCACGCGATGTGCTTTCTGTATCCGGACCAGGTAAAGAAGACGACCGTCTACCTGAAGAAGAGGTTTCGGAAGAAGAGAAACAAAGCTCTGGAGTTCAAATACTACGAGCTGATCAATATCGCCGATGAGCTAGGCTGGTTCCCGCCAAAACGGATTACGTGGGGGAAACGAACAACTCTCGCTGGATTTGCGCACGAATTGCGAAAGCTAAGGAATTATGTCCACCCGTCCGTATGGGCTCCCGAACAACCAGACACCATGAGATTTACTAAAGCTGTTTACGGAGTCGCGTACGAGATCTTCGACGTGGCCAGCTCTTGGTTGCTCCATCGCGTCCACGAAAGTTTGCGAAAACGCATGAAGGCCCAAGGGCTGCTCTGATTGTGCCCCCTCCTCTGTTCGACAAATCTGTTAGCGAGGGTAAGTCTCGGCAGCATGGCAAACGATTTGGCGAGGCGGCCAATTCAGATCTCGGACTGTTCTACGGGCCGTTCTGGCTCCGGTTCCGGGTTCGGAGGTTTCATCCCGATAGGCGATAGCGTGACATGGCCCGTGAAGCCCCCTATCGGCAAACGATCGAGGAATACATGATGCACGCCGTTGGCCGCGCTTTCGATGCGGGCGTGCCCGATCTCAATCCAGCGGCTTCGAAGGCGGCTTTCCCGTCTGAGCGCATATGCGCCATGAGTTGGTGGTTGCTGGTCAGCCATGCTGTCGATTACCACGCCTAGAGGCGCGGCGAAAGATGGTTTTCTTCCCTACTGCCCGTATCCCCGCAAGCCTCGTGATCGCTCACGTTTTCGTTCCAGTCCCAGAGGTGAAGCCAAGCCAGAGTGTCATGTAGGAGCGTGGCGGCTTGCGAAATGACGGGGAGACGTGCAACTGGACGCAGGAGGCTGCGCGACGCAAGCCGGAAAGTCCGGCTGATTGCACCCGTTCGGGTCCGGCGGCTCCGCGTCGTGGCTTGGGCCGCTGGTTCTGACCTACTGGTTACCGCCTTCATCGCCTTGCGGAAGAGGTTCTTAATCCTGCGGGCAAGGCCGCGACGCATGACGGGGCCGGTGTTTTGCTGGCCACCGATCCCGTTGTACGCGACGCTGCTGTCCCTATCGTTTTCCCGGAGGATCGGGGGCTTCCTCCGGGGCGTCATCGTTGGCCGAAATCGTGTGTAATCTCTCGTTGCACCTCGGGATGATGCTGCCGCTGCTCCGCAGTGCTTTCAGCCATTCGGGTTTCGATACTGCGACGGTAATCCGGGTCTGTCTTGAACCGGGTCATATCGATTTCTTGTTCTTCCTCCGTGCGCTGTTTCTCTCGTGCGGGACTCACGCCGGAATGCTCTTCTTGTCGGCGGCGTTCATCGTTGGCCTTGACCTGATCGAGCGCCCAATCATGGTGTTCAATCATGTGACCGGTTTGAGGGCCATCAATCCAGCGATCACCGATTGCGCTGCCACGTTTGCGCCGCACCTCTTCATCCTCGATCTCGGCCCCTTCCGCCACCAGGCAGACCTGCCGATCCTTGTATTCTTGCGACGCCCCCTTCTGGATCGCTCCATCGACCACGGCTTTTTGCCATGCGACTTCGTCCCGCTCCCGGTCCCATACAGGCGCGGCTTGTTCGCGGTGCCGGTCGAGCGCTTGTTCATGCAAGAAGGCCCGTGCCTGCTCGACGCTCGGCAATTGTTCGCGGGGCAAGTCGGCGAAGCGATCCCGGATCTCTGCCGCCGATACATCAAGAAGCCGTTTGCCAAGCGCATGCATTCCGCCGGCCTGATCGATCACGAGATAGTCGCGGCGACTGCCGGCGGCCAGAACCATTCCTTCCTCGGCGAGGGCTGCTTCAAAGCTTCGCGCAGAATCCGAGCGCGTGTAACAATCACGGATCGTTTCCCGAACCTGGTGGGCATCGAGGCCAAGACGTCGTGCCTGTTCATCCTCCGCGCGGGTCGGCGCGTACTTGATCTCACCGTCGCGTTCATTTGGAACCAGGGTGAGCCCGAAATGCAGCTCCAACTCACGGCTGATCTTCTTGAGCCGGTCCTTGTAAAACGGTAGGGCCTTGGCTGTCAGGGTTTCTTCATCGATCCGGCTCCACGCGACGTGCATGTGCCGCTCGCCGGATTTCTCATCGATGTGAAAGGCGATTGCACGCGGCTGGTCGCTGAGCCCAAGCATGCGCTCGATGCGGTCGGCGGTGTATTGCCATTGCTCGCGGGTCAGCGACTCGCCTTCGGGGTTACGCACCTGGACGTGAAAGAAAGGCTGCTCGGCCTTGGTTGCTGCGGCGATTACATGGATGCTGCGAAAGGCCTCGACGATCTCGTCGGACGCGAACCCGCGGAGTTCCCATAATTCGGCGCGCTCGTCGTCCTTGCCTTTGACAAGGTAGCGAGCCAGCCTTCCCCCGTTATCGTGGGTCGTCCCTTTCGCGATCATAAACGCGTTTTGCGTCCAACGATCTCCAATATCCGATCGACGGCGGTCCTGACTTCGGCCAGGACTGCCGAGCATTGGCTGGCGGTGATCGTCGATCCGCCAGAATTGAGAACCCGGACCTGCTGGTTAAGCAGGGAGCCGATTTTATTGAGGGCGGCTGTTGCATGAGCGAGCGCCTCGGCGTTCACCGTCGGGGCTCTCTGCGCGCGGGGACCGGGGCTTCCGAGCATGGCCGCGCGTGCAAAGCTGGCGCGGCTCATGCCGGCCGTCCGGGCTTTGTCATCGATGATGACAAACTCGGCCGGATCGACGGGCACGGGGATATTCCGCGTGCGCTGGCGCTTCTGGCTCCCGCTGCGCCGGGCGGCGAAAGACGTATTGTCGTTCGCCGTCATGGGCGCACCGCCGAAGGTGCGGAAACGTGCAGGGTTTCCGCTGACGCCGAGGGCGGCACAGGGGAAGGGATGCAACGGGAAGGGGTCAACCCCCTGCCCTTGCCAAGTTGAGCCGCGAATGCGGGCCGAAGGCCCAACTTCGTGGCGTGGCGCGTTATCAACGCGCACAACTTGCTGCCCGGTATCGACACCCGAATCATCCTTCGAATGAATCGAAAATGTCTCAACGCCGCAACTCTTTTTTGCTTCTCATGAGGTGCAAAATGATTCTGCACCGAAACGATACATGAAAGGCGGAACACTATGTTTTCCGCCTTTCGCCACTCGACGGGGGCAGTAGGAAACAAGAGCAGCTTACCCGTAAGAGCGCCCTGCTCTGCTTTGCCTACAATGTTACGCGGCAAACGGAAATCGAACCGACTAGTCGTGCAATCGCAAGTGAGATGATTTCTTCGGCAGCAGTACCTTCGCGTCTCGCAACAGACTCCATTTACTCCCAAGCCGCGACGTTGGGTGATGGAGAAAACCGCCCGCCAGAGCCGAGACTCCGACGGGCGGCCGGAGCTTACTCGGTGTCTTGGTCTTTCTTCGGCTCGGTGCAGACAATTCGTCCGCTCACGCTGAGGCCTTCGTGAATGACGATATCGAAGCCCTTGCCCGTCTTGTGCGGCCAGACGACGCCGACTTCGTGCCAGAACCCTTTCTGCTCGGAGCCTTCCTTCGGCTTGTTGACGATATACGCTCGATGTGACGGTTTGCTGCTCATGGTCTTTCTCCTTGTGTTGATCGGCTGCATGATCGCAGCCGATGCGTCCCTCTGAGCGCGTCCTTCGAGGCGGGATTGTCCAAAGCGCGAAGCGGTATCGCAGGGGTTTTGTTGCGCGAGGAGCGCAGCGAGCACGCAACAAAATTCCGAGAAACCACCTTTGGACAATCGCGCCGGACGCGCTAGGGATCGCATCGGCCAAGGCTGCGAGTATGCAGTTGGTCGAACACGAATAGGTGAAGACGAGGCAATCCGGAAGCAGCTGCGAAGTCGTCCTCGTTCCGAATTTGGAAGGATCTGGCACGGGTGGCCGACTTGTTAGGCGTATTTCAGGACTTCCTTGACAGTCTCGCTGTCGGTAATGAGAACGTTGAAGACTTCAGCCTTCAACGTGGCAATGACTGCATGCACTTTGCCCGGACCGACGATCGCTACAACTTTCTTGCCGGTCTTAACCATACGCTGGAAGAAGGCAAGTCCGGGATGATCCGAATAGTGACCGGCAGTTAAGAAAAAGCGCCACCTATCACGGCCACGGCCATTCTCGTCGATGAGGCTGTAGCAGAAATCGGCAATAGCGCCTTCATCAAGCAGATCCTCAGTCTTAATCACCGGCCGCAGCAGGCAGGTCATGGTTAGGCGGCCGGTGGAATTCACCTTGCCGATCCCTGCGAAAGCAACGTCAATGGCATCCATCTCCTTTACGACTGATTTTATTGCCGGCATTGCTGCGATCTTCGCCAGGCTCTCTTGAATGAACTTTATGGCATTGCCCTCCCGCGCCTTGGTGTCGTATGGGGGAACGGTGGCGTAATGAATGTGATTTGGTAGCCTGCCGCTTCGCGCCCACAATATCGTCGCGATCGCGACGGCATCTACGTGATAAGCCGAGTCCATGACGCGCCCTCTTCCGACGAGCGCGGTTGGACAAAACTGAACCTGTTCGCGCAATCGGTCGGGAATTGCGTTAGCAAACTCCAGAAGCGTTTCACCGCCGGTAACACCAACACGTAATGGCCGGTCGCCCCATTGATCAACTATGCGGTCAAAGTATTCTGCTGCGACGACGGCGAAACGCTTTAGGAGTTCCGCATCCGGTCGCGGACCGAAAGGAGACGGAGACTTCGGCAAGGGCCGTACCGCCATCGGATTGGCGGTCGGCTCTACCGACACGATAAGGGCGTCTTTTATATGCGGGAACTTCGCACGAAGCTTGTCGTGGAGATCGCTTTCCAGCGTTTCGGGAATTTGAATCTTGACCAACCCGACTCGCCGCGCTTCATTCAGGGTTCTGCCAACCCACTGATTGGACTTGCCTAGCTGAGCGGCGATTTCGCTCTTCCGAAGGGCCTCCTTCCCATAGAACATGTGGGCAACCTGGATCATCTCGGCAGTAGTCGGCGGGTTTCGATGTTGTCTCGCCATCTTCGGCTCCTTGAGCGGAGCGCTTCTTCGCACTCCGCTTCACGTCAAGTCTACCGAGGAGCAAGGCCGCATCTAATGGAAATATTTCTCGATTGCGAAAAGTTTCTTTCCGGTACGCTGCTGTGCGTGGAGAAGAATCTCTCAACTTGGATGTGGACGGCGCGACGGCAATCGAAAGCGACGGGCCGAGTCCCGCATAAGGGAAAGATCATCCTCGCTCATTCTGCCGCTCCGATGCTTGCGATGATCCTGCGTAAGTTCACGAAGAGCGAAAAGCCGGTCTTCACGAACCAGTGGACGGTCTTGGCGATCGCTCCGCGGCTTCTGGTGACCAGTTCTGAGCAAAGGTTGGCGGATCACGCAGAGGTCAAGGCCACCGGGCGCGACACCAGCTTGGATGTAATTCCAGAGACTTCTTCGGGACAGGACATCACACCCGATGATCCGTGCGCCTGCAGTTACCGAGTAATAGCGGTGGCCTTCATCATCTATGTAGTCTGGCGGCGGCAGCGTTGCCATTTTGCACCTGATGTACCGGAACCCGGATTGGGCGGCGATGATAACGCCGTCGCTTTCACCTGTAAACAATCGAAACTCTCGCCCGCTGTTGTTGCTGCGGAGAATGTGCCTGAGAAAGGAGCACCGGCATGAACAACGAGAAACTCGACCTACTTCTCAAGCGCCAAGCACAGCTCAAGGAGTCCCTTCGAGCGGAGAAAGAGCGGCGAAAGGCAATCGAGCTGGAGCAGCGCGAGCGGTTAATTCGGATTTTGGGGCGCGCCCTGCTCACTTCCGCCGAAGAATCAAAGGACTTCGAATTGATGCTCAAAGGCGTTCTCCGCACCACCGCGCTCAACCGTAGCGATGCCGCGTTTCTGCAATCGAGGAATTGGCTTTGAACAACGAGGCGGTGAATTCCGGAGCTGGAACGTGGCGTCAGCGGACCTGTATCGAGATCGCGATCACCCGCGATACGACCTGCCTAATCCTGTCCGGTCGGTTCGTTCGCGGGCATTCAGGAGGGCTGTTACATGACACGCTCTCTCGCGTTATCCATCTAACGACGCGCACCGTCAACATCGAGATGCACGGCGTCGAGAAGATCGACGCGTATGTCCTCGGCGTTCTGGCGTTTTTCTACGACGAAAGTCGTTCGGAGGGGATCACTCTCTCAGTTGAAAATCCGCCGCCATTCGTCCGCGAGATGTTTCGCGTCACGGGTCTAACTCGTCTTTCAAACTGCTCTACTTCAACCGGTACTGAACTATCCGATCCTTTCGGTCACCCGGAATACTGCGACCGATCGCGGTTGCTTGGTACTCAAACGCTCTCAGAAAATGCTGGCGACACCCTCCATGGAGGCGCACAGAGTTTTCGAACGGCGAATACTCACCTGTAGGCTGGTTCGGAAATGCGAGCTGGCTGTAACCGCGTGGCGTTTTTAGGACGCCGCGCTCTGGAGGTTCTTTATGGGTTTGGTCGTAACAGCAGAAGCGATCAGGAAGTGTGTCGGGCCGGAATGGGACGTGACGAAACGCTGGCTTCATAGAGGTTACCGGGTCGAAGGTCCAGGTGGGATGACATTTTTTGTGTCCCAAGGAGAAGTCAGAAACGCACGCGCCGGCGGCCCACCCGAAATCTATGCCGCGATGGTGCGTGTCATAAGAGATGTGCTCGGCTCGGAGAGCATGACTTGGACACCCGGCAGCAACGCGGACATGACCGAATTCATGGCTTTAGCTATGCACGCGCAAGCCCTCGGCATGAAGGTGCGGATCGGACAGTCCTCCTCGCCTTTTGCCACCAAGTTGCCTCCGATACCGCCGATGGGAAACAGCCACGGAAACGCCGGGATAGCTACGCGTGCCATGCTCGCCGCAGGTGGTTTGACCGGCGGCGCAATAGGCCGGGGATTGAGGCTCGGCGAAGATGATGCCGGCAATATCATACGGTACGCAGGGCCTAGCAGCGTGGCCCTGATCGGCGCGTCGCGAAAGGGTAAATTCGCCACGATCTGCGGCACGATGACCGTCGAAGCCATCGGAAATCGCTCCCTGGTCCTGCTCGATCCGAAGGGCGAGTTGCTAGCGACTACAAAACGAGCCTGCGAAGGCCGAAGCGACATGAGGGTGCTGTGTCCGTTAAAGGAAGGCCTGCCGACGGAGTTGGCGCGTTTCGCCGATCAGACCGATAGCTACAACCCTCTGGACCTGCTCGACCCGAAGTCGGAATCCTTCGTGAAGGATTGCGACACTCTGTCGGAGATCATCGTCGCGCCGGACACAAGTGGCGAAGGCACAAACAGTGGGTTTTTCAGCGAGAGCGCGCAAGGAACGGTTTCCGGCGTGATGATGCAGTTGAAACTCAACTATCCGCAAGAGGCCGATCTCGCGAACCTGGCCAGCATCATTTGCAGCGAGCGCCTATTCTCCTTCGCGGCAACGGCAATGAAAACCGGCGATCAGTATGTGACGGACCGCCTCAGTACCTTCGGCGCGCCCGATGCGCCGCTCATGAAAGGCGGGATCAACGACATCCTTCGCGAACTGCGTCGCCAGATCAAGTGGCTGTCCGACCCTGCGAT
>Ga0209168_10000204_pt1 | contig 67356 bp, 53 predicted proteins | sample Coa_R1_FD_187156 | JGI IMG/M metagenome (GOLD analysis project Ga0209168, IMG submission 187156) | Surface soil microbial communities from Centralia Pennsylvania, which are recovering from an underground coalmine fire - Coalmine... | ecosystem: Environmental > Terrestrial > Soil > Unclassified ...
TACCCGTAGGCCCGGGCCTCTGTGGCTGCAAACCGACGCCGTCCGCGTTCATCCAAAACAGGCGATAATTCCGCGTAACGCCGCCGAATGCCTGCCGCAGACATCACCATTCGCAAACGCTATCACATTGTAATTTTCAGTTGAAGTACTTATTTATGCACACCGCCTAAGTACTAAATACTCGCCCTTGTTCTTTCTCCGCGTCTCCGGTGGCAGGTGTTGCTTTTCCCTATCCCCTGTAACCTGTGACCTGTAACCTTCTTCACCCCGCCAACACCGCGATCGGAAACCGCCCAAACACCTCGCAGCACAAGAGCGTACGGTGCGAAGTCACCCGAATCTTCTCTCCTGTAAAGATATTTTCGAGATACTCCGGCGCCTTGGATGGAACCGGAATCTCCGTCTCCTGCCAGAGTTCACCCAGCGGCGGACGGACCGCGCCTCCAGCCAGCAAATAGCTCAAGCGCGGCACCGCAACAATCGCGATCTGGCGATGATTTTCGCGGGCAAAGGAAATTACATGCTCGCGTTTTTCCCCCGACGCCGCCAGGGCCCGGTACTTCCCAACTTGAAAGAGTTCCCCGTGATCGCGCCGGAAACGTAGCGCCTGCATGGTAGTCCACATCTTGATTCTGCCGTCCGTATACTTGTCCAGTAGTTCCGCGCAGAGCCCTGGCAGATCACCAGCCTCCGCGCGGCGGTCAAGATCGGAAAGGTAACGCTGGCGTATCTCATAGTTCACTCGCCGCCGGTTGTCAGGATCAACCAGGCTGAACTCCCACAACTCCATTCCCTGATAGATGTCCGGATTGCCCGGCGCGGTAATCATCAGCAATCGCTGCGCCAGTGAATTGATTGCCCCGGCGAGAACGATGTTGGGAACAAACGCCTTGAACTGGTCCAGAAATGAATTTGGATGGCCGCTCGATCCAGGCGTAAGAATGTTTTCGATGAATTGCTGCAACGCTTCCACATAAGCGGGATCATCATTGATCCAGCTCAGGTTGACCTTGGCTTCATGCACCGCTTTGGTCATGTATTGTTTGATCCGGTCAATATACTCGCGCCTCGCTTCATCCGTACTCACATCAAACGGCCACGTGCCGGCCAAAGTCTGGTAGAGCAGGTATTCTTCATTCAAATCCGGGACGCTGCGCCCATCAGCCATCATGCGCTTGTGCGTCCGGTTCGCTTTCCTCCACTTCACCACCTGCGCCGACCATACCTTGGGCATCTCGGAGAGCACATTCAGCCGCGCGCGCACATCTTCGCTGCGCTTGGTATCGTGCGTGGAGGTGGCCAGCATCGTAAACGGCTCGCGCTCCGCCCGTTTCTGGTTGCTTGTATGAAACTCATCCACTGAGACGCCGAATTGCTTCGGCGACCCGCCCACTTCATTCACTGAAACGAACCGGTTATAAACGTAGGCAGCCGTATCTTCCAGGCCCTTGGCCATCACCGGGCCGGTCAACTGCTGAAACTTCAGGGTGAAGTAAAGCCTCCTGCGGTGCAGCTCAGACTCCTCCTGCGATCCCCTGGATTTCAAAAGGAGAATATCCCGCAGAAAATCAAAACCCGCGGGGGCCTTCTCCGGATTGCGGCGCTTGGCCCGGACAATCGCCTCGTTGATGTAGCCGCGGTCGCGTTCCGTCATCTGCCCGCGTTCGTCAATGTAAGTGCGGTAGACCGGAAAGCTGGCAATCGTCTCGCGGATCACATCGCGCAGCGCCTTCCGCGTGAAGTCGCGGGCATAGCGGTCTGTGAGTGAGATCTCGTCCAGCATGTGCGCCAGCACGTTCACCTCGCTGGCCAGCGAGGCATGCATAATCAGCTTCTTGCTGTTGTAGATCAGGTTCTCCACATCCGGAGCGCTGCCGGTAAATCGGTGATAGAGATTGGTGAACGCCCGCTCGTTGCGCTGGTCGATAAAGAGTCCGTTTACCAGGGTCGTAAAGTCGTAGCCTGAAGTGCCGTCAACCGGCCATTCGTCCGGCAGCTCTTCACCTGGCTCCAGAATTTTTTCCACGATCGTATAGAGTGGGGCGTGATGGTTCATCCAGTCATGCTGGCCAAAAACGTCCTGTATTTCTGCTTCAATACCGTTCTCCGCTAAAGGAGGCTTGGGGACCGCCCCAACGCATTGGCTGGCCACATACAGCATTTGCACTCGAACCAGGTATTGCCTGGGATTGAGCAGGCCGTCAGAATGGTCGATGCGCAGCCCCTGAATGGCATCTTCCGCCAGCAGCTTGCGCAGCAAATGGTGGGTGGCGGCAAAAACCCGGGGATTTTCCATGCGCAGGCCGATCAGGTCGTTAATATCGAAGAATCGGCGGTAATTGATCTCATCGCCGGAGACCCGCCAGTGCGCCAGCCGGTAAACCTGCGCTTCCAGAAGCCGGTGCAGCGCGTCAAAGCTGTGCGGCTCCCCAGGACGCCCGTTGATCTGTTCCAGCGCCTTTGCCGTGAGTTGGCGAACCTCCGGCGCCTTATGGATCAGCCCGAGCAGCGCCGAGGTCAGCGGTGGAATGGAACGTCTGCGCTGCCGGACAGGCTCGCCATCTGTCGTGCTGTGCGAAGGCAGGTTGCGCAGCCCGGAAAGAATGTTGCGCAACTCAGCATGTTGCAACTCAGCCGCTACCGGTTCAAAAATCAAAGGAATAGTCTGGGCATCGATAGGCAGCTTCTTGTCGTAGTACTCAATGTGGAAATCGTTCTCACCCAGTTCCAGGCGCAAGCGGCCCGCCTCCAGCTCCGCGCCGTACTGGTCGCCCAGAATCGGTAGCAGGACCTTGTTGTGCAGCTCCGGCTTCAGCGGGCTCCAGTCAATGTCAAAAAACTCGGCAAACTCTGACGCACGGCCGTTGGAGATCACGTCCCACCACCACGGATTCAACCCTGGTCCCACGCCCATGTGGTTGGGAACAAAATCCAGGATCTGTCCAATGCCGTAATTCTTCAGCTCGCGGACCATGCTTTGCAGCTCTTCATAACTGCCGATCTCCGGATTCAACTCGTTGTGGTCGGCAATGTCATATCCGTGTACGCTACCGGGCCGCGCTCTCAGGATGGGAGAAGAGTAAACATGCGAGACGCCCAGCGCGTGCAGATATCCTGCCAGCTTGCGCGCATCTTCAAAACGGAACCCCGAGTTGAACTGCAACCGGTACGTGGAGAGCGGGCGCGCACTGCGTTTCTGCGCCGCCAGCCGGTCCAGGCACTCGGAGATGCCGCTCGATTCGGTAATCAGGATAGCTGGATTGGATCGCATGAACAGTGAGAAGCAAAGACTTTCTGGAGACTGACAACTTACTCACCCTTAGATGCAGAAATTCAAAAGCGTGTCAGGGTCTCCGTTGCTGTTGGTTTAGGTTTTGCCGGTCTTGCCAAATACTAAATACTAAGTACTAAATACTCGCCGTTCGTCTCGCCTTTGCCAATTCAGACGAAAAAGCCGAAAATAATTATTAGGAACAAGTACAAACAAGAGAGCGAGAGCAATCATGGTCGTTACTGGTGAAATCATTCGCATGATGAATTACATTGACGATATTGCGGCCACTCTGCGCCGCGTTCAGGTGGGCATCTCCACCATGACCGAGGAAGAATGCAAGCGGCTGGCCGAATACATGAGGAATTCCGACCCAAATTTCATCAAGATCCTGGAAGGCCTGGAGAAAACCCGCTAGGTGGTGGAAATCAGCACGGTCGCAATCATTGGCGCAGGCATTTCAGGCCGATGGATTGCGTGCCTTGCCGCGCTCGGTGGATATCGCACAATTCTGGAAGACATCTTGCCGGCAACCCTCAGAAAAGCCGAAGCCGGGATGCGCGCCAGCCTGCATCGCGCGAGCCTGAATTGCGACAGCCCGAATAACGCCAACGCCAACGCCGATGCCGAAGCGGAAGCCGCCCAGGCGCTGGCACGCATCGAGTACGCCTCCACCGTCGAAGAAGCCGCCCGTCAGGCCGATCTGGTAATTGAGGCCGTACCCGACGAGCTCGAATCCAAAATCGAAATCTTTACCCTGCTCGATAAAATCTGCAGACCGGAAACCATCCTGGCCCTGAACACCGCAACCATCAACATCACAGAAATCGCCTCCGTAACCTACCGCCCGCAAAAGTGCATAGGAATGCGCTTCACAAATCCCGCAAACCAGCCAACGCGCCTGGAACTGCTCCCCAGCCAGTCCACATCTCAAGAGACACTCGACGCATGTGTGAAAGCAGGCAAGAGGATGGCAAAAGAAGTGGTCATACTCGGCCCCTGACGAAGCATGTGTGGCGCCGCCGCCCCCAGCGGTGTCTTAGCCTCAGGAGTGGGCAAGGAGCCAGAGGAATCTTAGGGGCGTTCGGGTATTGCATTTCCCTGTCCCCTGTAACCTGTGACCTGTCCCCTATTCTTTCCTAACTACTAAATACTAAGTACTAAATACTGCTTTTCCTGGAACCACGCCCTCTGCCCCTACGTATTACTTGTTGCCCATGCGAATGGTTCTCGACATTTTCGCCCAGATGTTGCGTGCTCTTTGGGCGCATAAGCTGCGTTCTTTCCTAACCATGTTTGGCATTGCCTGGGGAGTAGGTTCTTTGCTGCTTCTGGTCGGACTGGGCGAGGGGTTTCGCTCCGGCAACAAGCGCCAACTGGACACCATGGGCCAGGACATTATCTTTATTTGGCCGGGCCAGGTTCCTGCCGTGGCCGGTCAGCACCAGGGGATGAAGCGTTATTTCCTCACCTACCAGGACGTCTTAGACATCCGCCACGAAGCCAGCCTGGTCAAGAACATCTCGCCGGTCTTAAACCGCGGAGACATCCGGGCCCAGAGCGATTTTGCCACCAGCAACGGCCAGGTCATAGGAATCAACGCCAATTTCAACGAAATCCGCTACCTGCCCATGGGCGAGGGCCGCTGGCTCAACGATCTGGACGACCAGCAGCGCCGCAATGTCGCAGTACTTGGCTGGGAGATGATGCGTAATCTCTTCCCCGGACGTCCGGCGGTCGGCAGCACCATTCTTCTGAACGGTGTCCGTTTTGAGGTGATCGGGGTGCTGGCCAGCGTAGGACGCGATGAAAATAACTCCACTAACTTCCGCGTCTATGTTCCATTCAACACCATGCGACTGTTCTTCCCCATCAAGGACGCGCAAACCATTGACGATATTTCTTTCATGAACCTCCAACCCATCAGCCGCGACCAGCACACGGCGGCCATCGAGGAGGCGCACCGCATCATCGCCCGCAACCACGGCTTTGATTACCACAACAAGGAAGCCTTTGAAGGCTGGGACACCGTTGAGAGCAACGAAATGGTGGGCAAGATTTTTACCGCCATGGACTTGTTCCTCGGTGGTGTGGGGCTGGTCACTCTGGCACTGGGCGCAATCGGCGTCATCAACATCATGCTGGTCTCGGTGACGGAACGCACCCGCGAAATTGGCCTGATGAAGGCGCTGGGTGCAACCAATCGCAGCATCCTCCTGCAGTTTTTCTTTGAAGGGGCCTTTCTTACCCTGATGAGCGGCGGACTTGGAATTGGCGCCGCCGCCGGTTTCATGGCTGCCCTGGGAATGTTGCCGGCGCCTCCCGGATTTGATCCTCCGCGGCTGGTGCCTATGTCGGCGGCGCTGGCGGTAATTTCACTTTCTCTGGCAGGCATCGTGGCCGGTTTGTATCCGGCGCGCAAGGCCGCCATGCTGACCCCGGTTGAAGCCCTGAGGAAAGAGTAGATATGGTCCACGATCTTCTCGGTCAGGCCTACGAGGCGATGCGGCACAACCGTCGCCGCACCGCTCTCACCATGCTGGGGATGGCCTGGGGCATTGCCACTGTGGTGTTGCTGCTGGCTTACGGCGCCGGCTTCGGACGCGCCATCCACAATATCTTTTCCAATTTTGGCTCGCAGATCATCGGCATCTTTCCCGGACGGACGTCCTTGCAGGCCGGTGGCTCCAAAGCCGGTACGGAGATTCGCTTCACCGTAGAAGACGTCGACCGCATCGCCAGCCAGGTCCCGCTGGTCAAGCACATAAGCCCGGAAGCCTCTTTAACCGCTAACGTCCAGCAGGAAAACCGTTCGTTTCAGTTCCCGGTGGATGGCTTCAACTCGCAAGGCCAGTCGATCCGCGCCTTGAAGCTGGATGAAGGCCGTTTCTACAGCGAGGAAGATGAAATCCAGCGCGCGCGCGTGGCCGTGATCGGCTCCGAGGCCAGGGTCAAGCTGTTCTCCGGGCAATATGCCCTGGGAGAAAAGGTCCGCATTAACGGCATGAGTTTTGAGGTGATCGGCGTCCTCGCTCCCAAGATGCAGGAAGGCAACGACGATATCAATCGCGTGATTTACATCCCCTTCAGCACCATGGGCGACCTCAAGAATACGCTCTACATAGACGGCATCTGGATCGACTATGAAAGCATGGAATACGAAAAGATTGAAGATAATGTGCGCCAGGTGCTGGCTGCTGCGCATGGCTTTACTCCCGCTGATCGTCGCGCGGTTTTCATCTTCAATGCCATGAAGCAGGTGAACACGTTTGAGATTATCACTCTGGGCCTCCAGGTCTTGCTGGCCTTCATCGGTACGCTCACCCTGGGGATCGGCGGCGTCGGCCTCATGAACATCATGCTGGTGTCGGTCACCCAGCGCACCCGGGAAATCGGGATTGAAAAAGCCCTGGGCGCGCGCAAGCGCGACATCCTCTTCCAGTTCCTCGCGGAAGCCCTGGCCATCACCTTCGCCGGAGGCCTGCTGGGAATCGCCCTGGCCTACGCCATCTCCTGGTCAGCCGGTTCGCTGACTCTGTATAGCGCCATAGCCAAGAACGCCGATGCCGGTGACATCCGCCTGATCATCTCCCCGATGAATCTTCTGGTCTCAACCGGCATTCTGGGAGTAGTAGGAATCGTAAGCGGCATGCTGCCGGCCATGAAGGCCTCACGCCTGGACCCAATCGAAGCCCTCCGCTACGAGTGATGATCGGGTGATCGGAGAGGTAAAACCGGCTACGGGCTGATGAACACTACCGCCGGTGTCACGGATCTTTCTTCTTGTCGTTCAATCCCAGTTCCCGCAGACAGTAACGGATCTCCTGGGCCATCTCTGTGATCCGCATTCCTTCCTGGACGATAAGCTTGCAGGAAATGGCCACGCGATTGGGCGTATCCGGGCCGAGATCAAAATGGACGCGGCAATACTGGCAGTCTTCGTTCCAGCAAAACCGGCCATGCGCCACCTCTTCCGGAGAAAGATACTGGAAGGCGCGCAACAGCATGTTGCCTTCAGGGACCTCAAACTCGCGGCCCGCAATGGATATTTTCACGAGCTTTTCGAAGGGGCGAAAGAGAGGTCCTGGGTTCGACATATTGAAAGCGGTATTTAGTGCCTAGCGAAGCCTAAATACTAATTACCTTACCGTGGCCTCTTCCTTATCTTATTTGTTTTCTGTGGTTTGCAGTCTAGCGCAGCGCTTCCATGATTTCATCCAGCGCCTGCCTCGGCGGACGGACAACGGATTCAGGCAGCCGGGCCAGCGGCTCATCCACCAGGTTCAGGAGATCGACAAAGCTCGGGGCTCCGGCGTTCACGTAGAAGACGCCGGTCAGCATCTCTCCCTTCTCGTGCGCCTCTTCCAGGACGTGCAATGCGGTGAGCTTATTCGTCGGATCGTAATCGCGTTCCAGCTTGCGCAGCAGGAGCTCTGAACCATCGTGCATGCGGACAGCAGTGGTTTCTCCGGCAGGGTAATCCAGGTCAATGTTCTCGAAATACGGCACAAAGCCAAGTTCGTTCAACGGCTCATCATGGTCCTTGGAGTACTTGTAAGACTTGGTCGAGCCTTCGTGATCGTTAAAGGTCACACAGGGCGAGATTACATCAATCATCGCCGTTCCCTTGTGCGCAATCGCGGCTTTCAGCACGGTGAGGAGTTGCTTCTTATCGCCGGAGAAGGAGCGGGCCACAAAAGTAGCGCCCAGTTCGATGGCCATAATGCAGGTATCAATCGCCGGCAGATCATTGATCACGCCTGTCTTCAGTTTCGCGCCGATATCTGCCGTTGCTGAGAATTGCCCTTTGGTCAGGCCGTAGACGCCGTTATCTTCAATCACGTAAATGAGCGGCAAATTGCGGCGCATCAGATGTACAAATTGGCCTATTCCGATGGATGCCGTATCGCCGTCACCGCTGATTCCCAGCGTCAGCAACTTGTGGTTGGCCAGGGCAACTCCGGTTGCCACGGAAGGCATGCGGCCATGCACCGAGTTGAAGCCGTGCGCATGATTGAGAAAATAGGCAGGACTCTTGGAAGAGCACCCGATGCCCGAAAGCTTGGCCACAGATTCAGGCTGGATGCCCATTTCATACATGGCGTCGATGATGCGTTCGGAAATGGCGTTGTGGCCGCACCCGGCGCACAATGTCGTTTTTCCGCCGCGATAATCGACCACCGTCAAGCCGATGTGGTTGGTCTTTGGTGCGGGAACGGGTGCGGGTGCAGTTGGGGTGGCCGACATCTTATTTGCCCTCCTGGGAAATGATCTCATCAGTGATAGAACGCGCATCGATCGGCAGGCCGTTGTAGTGCCGGACGCTGCGCAGTTTCACCACTTGCTCGGGTGAAAGGTCCATCTTCAGTAGTTGCAGCATCTGCGCATCACGGTTCTGCTCCACCACATACACCCGATCGTGGTTTTTTACAAAGTCGTGCACGTCACGCGTGAAGGGATAGGCGCGAATCCTCAGGTAATCGGTTTTCACGCGGAATTCCTCCCGTAACTGGTCGCAGGTTTCCACTAGCGCCCAATGCGAAGTTCCGTAGGCGATGATCCCGGTCTTTGAAGTTCCATCCACGTGGTGGACGGGAGCGGGGACGGCGCCGCGCGCCGTCTCAAATTTTCTGGCCAGCCGATCCATGTTCCGGACATAATCGTCAGGCCGTTCACTGTATTGCCCTTTTTCGTTGTGCCCGCTGCCGCGCGTAAAGTACGCGGCTTTCTCATGATTGGTGCCAGGCAATGTGCGGTAAGGAATGGCATCGCCATCTACGTCCTTGTAGCGGTCAAATCCCCCCAGCCGTTGCAGATCTTCCTGGCTCAGCACTTTTCCCCGCGCGATCGGTTTTTCTGGATATTGAAATGGATCAGCCATCCAGTTGTTCATGCCCAGATCGAGATCTGAGAGCACGAATACTGGCGTCTGGAACCTTTCCGCCAGCTCAAAGGCTTCCATAGCGAAGGTGAAGCATTCCTCCACGGACGATGGCAAAAGCAAAATATGTTTGGTGTCGCCGTGGGAGAGAAACGCGCATTTCAATACATCGCCCTGCATGGTACGCGTCGGCAATCCGGTGGAGGGGCCCACGCGCTGAATATCAAAAATGACCCCGGGAATTTCCGCGTAGTATCCAAGCCCGGCAAATTCGCTCATCAAGGAAATGCCGGGACCGGACGTGGAGGTCATAGAACGCGCGCCAGCCCAACCCGCTCCAAACACCATGCCAATGGCCGCAAGTTCATCTTCCGCCTGGACCACGGCAAATGTGGCTTTGCCGTCCGCGCCTACCCGGTATTCCTTGAGGTAGTCAATCAGCTGCTCCACCAGAGAAGAGGAGGGCGTAATTGGATACCAGGTCACCACAGTGACCCCGGCGAACATGCAGCCGAGCGCGGCGGCGGCATTGCCGTCAATAATGAGCTTGCCCTGGTTCTCCTTCATTGGCTCAATGTAAAAGCGGTCCTGCTTGGTGAAGGTGGCTTTCACATAGTCAGACCCGGCACGTATAGCCGCTGTGTTCAGCTCAGCCGCCTTCTTCTTCGTCGCAAAATGCTTAACCACGGCTTTCTCGGACTCGGCGAGATCGATGCCCAGCAAAGCATCCACCGCGCCCACATAAATCATGTTCTTGACCAGCCGCCGCAGCTTGGCTTCCGGACAGACCGGCCCTACGAGCTTGTCAAAAGGAACAGGGTAGAAGGTAATGTCGTTGCGAAGCGCAGAAAGATTGAGCGGCTCGTCGTAAACGCAGGCAGCGCCGGGGCGCAAGGACATCACGTCCTCGCGCGCGGTCTCCGGATTCATCGCCACCAGAAAATCAATTTCTTTCTTGCGCGCAATATACCCGTATTTGCTGGCACGAATGGTGTACCAGGTAGGCAGGCCGGCAATGTTGGAAGGAAACAGGTTTTTGCCGGAAACCGGCACGCCCATCTGAAAAATACTGCGCAGTAATACCGTGTTGGCGGATTGAGAGCCTGATCCGTTTACAGTGGCTACCTGGATACTAAAGTCGTTCACTACGCGACCCTGGCCCGGTGTCGGGTCTTTCTGCTCCTGTATGCTTATGTCAGCAGTTGCCATGAGTAATTACCTGTCCGGAGAGACATCCCTGCGCAATCCTTCATTTCATGCAAAGGATGATCTCAACACATTATAAAGCAGCACTTTCCCGCGAAGCGTGATGTAGGTCACGCTCGTCTTAGGAACCTTAAGGAGTCACCTGCTTGGTTAACGCCAGAAGCATAGTCGATAGAAACCCTAACTGACGGGATCGACCGTTTGACGTTCGGGGACGGATCGCGCATAATCCGGCAAATCAGCGATCCGGAAAGCCCTCCGGCTGCGTGATTTTGATGGAGCAGCCGCCTGGATTGTTCTGTAAAGACCCTTAGTTTTGATGCACTCCGGTCCAAAAAATGAGCCGGGACTAACCCTAACCCGCACGCGTCCGCTCCCCCGGCGGCGGGCACCGCATTCTGCTGCTTCCGGGTGGTGCGAATATGCGTTTAATTTGTGCATTTTTTGTGGCTGCTAAATCAAAGAAAACACAGATGAAAAGCGCCCTAAGCTCACTGGAGGGTACTTTCGTACCGGTGACGAATTTCGGTTTTCAGAACAGATTTAAAAAGACGTTACATTACCAGAATCCGGTGGTAAGTTTTAGGGAAGTAAAAAGGCAGTAGTACGTCTGATGGATTTGCGGTATTAGCGCCTACTTTCGCAATTGGGAACGAACATGCTTCTGAACATTGCTGAAGATTTCAAGAAATACACGTTGCGCCCGTTGCCCACCCTGTTGGAAAAACTTGTCTACGTAAGCTCATTGCTGAGCGAAGGGCGCTATCTGCACTGGGGATTGAGCAGGATCTTTGGAGACAAGAAGGCGCAGACGGCAATCCGGTCAGTGCATTCTGAACTGGCATTGGAGTTGGTTCGGGCTCCGATTCGCAGCCTTTACCAGGAATATCATGCTGTTACGGAACGGACGCAACCGGCTGAACTTTTGACGGCGGAATCTTTGGTGCTTAGAGCGCCGGTTAACGGCGACGAACTTCTTTCGGCTCACCTTCGGCTAGTTCAGGAGTCTCTTGTGGCTGTTGCGGGCCAGCAGGTTGCGAGTCAACCAGCCGCATAGCCACTCCAACCACCTGCCCGATCACCTCAGCTTCCTGAGGGTGTTTCAAGATGCGCGGCACGGCTGGCGACAGAGGATGAGGTTGAAGCACAATTTCTCCCGGCCGGACAGAACACCAGCAACAGAGAAAGCCTTCGCGGGTTTCAACGAAATAGATGGGCCGCTCCATCTCTGAGCGCCATTTGCCCTCCACCACACGGCTGCGGTCCTCATCAACCTGGATAAATGATCCCGGCAGAATCAGCGGATACATAGTCAGGTCTTCCGAGCCGACATAACCATAGGTGTATTTCCGTTTTTGAAGTTCATGGAGGTATTGCAGCGGGACCAAACCCCAGTTTTCGATCATGCGACCAAGGTTGGTGCTGAGGCGGAGATCGAATCCCGGATCCAGTTTGACTGGTATATGCACCGAGCCGCGGTTACTCATGATTTCCAGGCGGTGGGTCTTGGCGGGCCGAAACACGGCCAGATCCGCGGCCGTCGTCCCAAGATCGACCCCGTAGTACTTGAGCATCTCCGCAAAATCCGCCCGGTAGATCACGGATAGCACGTAAAGGCGGTAGATGCTGGGGACAACGCCTTTGGTCTCAATATCCGAAAGCCTGCTGGGATTGATGACGTAGTCCTCAATGCCGCGAATATCAGCCAAGTGGGTACTAGCTTCCTCCACATCGCGGAGGGTCATGCCAATCTGCTCCCGCAGCTCTCGTAGTTTCTTGCCCGCTAAAAGCATTGTGTCCACTTGGAGATACCAGTTTTGTTCCACTTTTGGAACAAAAATTCAAAAACTGCCAGAATTTCCCATTATGCCCTTTACCTAGACCAATAAATGCCCCAGTCATGATAGAGGCCACGGCTCCGCGGAACAAGCTTTCCCTGAGCCAAAAAGGCTAAGGCTTACCGCCTTAAAGCCGTGTTCACGCATTCAGCCGATGTACCGCGCTAGGATTGGGAGAGTTAAGAATGGCTGTTTGTAAATTTTTGCAAACTCATTTTACGCTTGTCCCTGATCTCAAAACCTTGGCAAAATCTCTTTTGATCGACTGTTTCTTTGGTGAAATCTCTCTTCGGCGCCTCTTTCTATAATACCAGTGCCCAGCGACCGCAGGGGTCCCATCCCGCATAGCCTCAAGTTCATGGCCTTCAGGAATCCGGCTATTCATTCAAGAACAAGTTCAGCACAGAGAATAAGGCAGCGAGGAAAAAGGCGCAAAACCCGGAGGTAACCTTGGTCCCGAGGAGGCAGCAGTCGCCCCCTAATTGGGAAAGGAAGCCATCTGCGTTTCAACGTCCGATTTTTGGGCTGCCGTGAGCGGTAAGAGGGGTAGCCGTGGAAGGCCCCCGTAGTATCCGTTCAGATCCATGGCATATTTGACCGCTGGTATCCCCAGTTCGGATACCACCCGCTTGCTTGCCGTGGAAAGACTGGCCTGTTTGGTCTGCGCCATCTCGATATCGTTGTCTCGCCAGGCGGCGTAGATTTCAAAGCAGATGGTGGGCGCGGGGGCGGCAAATGCCAGAACAGAGCCGCTGGCGCCTGCCTGCAATGACGCGAGCAGGGTGTGGGCGGCGCCCACCAGCACCTGAAACCCCACTTCCTTAGACCGGGTCTTGATTTTGGGCCGTGCGGCAACCGCAACTCCGGCCCCCTCACTTAACTCCTGCGCCGTCACAACCTGGTTGCCGCTGGCTTGGGTTCCGGATGCGGGAGCACTGAGCATGCGGTTCGTCACCGCCTGAAAAACTTCAGTAGCGCTCGCCGTGCGTTGGATGTGGCGCGTTTGTTTCACCATAGCCGCAACCTTCTCCACGTTGCCACTCGATTCTTTAATGCCAATGATGTTCGGATGATCTGCCAGTTCAACAATTACTTCCAGGGGCAGATCATAAGCCGTGAAGGGTGGCACGGTGTAAAGCAGGACGGGCAAGGGCGAGCGGTCAGCCACCATGCGGTAGAAGGTAAGCAAGGCCTCAGGTTTCATCTGCGGACGATAAAAATGCGGGGTGCGCACCAGGGCCACGTCATAGTTCAGCCTGGCCGCGTGTTCCGTCAGTTTGAGGGTCTCGATCACAGATTCCGCTCCTGTGCCGGCAATCATTACTTTTTCCGGCGCTGCGGCTTCAACGGACGCCCGCAGCACTTCGCGGCGCTCCTCGTCGCTTAGCATGACTGCTTCGCCCGTCGAGCCAAGAATCACCAGTCCAGCCACCGGGGTGCGGGAGTAGCGGTCAACATTGTGTTCAATTTTCTTGTAGTAGACGGCGCCGTCCGAATAAAAGGGCGTGGTCACGGCGGGAAAGATGCCTTGCAGGAGCATGACCTAATTTAACCACAAAGCGAGTAAAGATAAATGAAGATGAAATGAAAAAAGCCCCGCTTTTCACGGGGCTTTTTTCAAGGCGAAGATCAATTTTTCTATGCAGACACCAGCTGCCGCACATTCTCAGGATGGAGTGCCCGGAGCCGCGACACATTCTGTTGCAAGGTTTCGTATTTAGGCGCAAGCACCGCCGGAGTAAGTTCCATGGAAGGGAACACAAACTCCGTTGCCAGCTTGGCAAAAGCCACCAGGCATTGCATGCGGACTTGGCTGGCTAAATCGACCACCTGGGATGCGGCCTCCGCTACATTAACATCAGGATTCTGCCGGTCCATGCCCGCTTGGCGCAACACAACCGCAGAATTATCGGAAATGCGGCTCACGTACTTCCAGGTCACGCTGATCCGCAGCCGTTTCACGCGATAAAGCTCTTTCCGGGGCAACCTCTCACGCAGGAATACCTCATCCTGGCGGTCCACCAAAGTGTGAAAAGCGGGCACATCTAACGGTTGCTCACCGCGCGCAACCGCCTGTTTTCTGCGGCTGCGCAGGGCCACAAAGAACGCCGTAAAAGTCAGCAAGGCTAAGGCGATAACAACTAAGAGTGCTGTCATTGGTAAATCAGCTCCATGACTGCGCGGTTCCACTGCTCCAGTTGGGCGCGTTTGGGCATCTCTGCCGGACTTGTGGCCAGATCAGGCGCCAGAATGTAGCCAATCCAGATGAGCAGGCTTGAATTGTAGGAAACGGACCGACAGATATTGATTATTGGGTTGGCTGTAATGCCGAACTGTAACCTCATGGTCACCGCTACCAGTTCCACTGCAGCAAAGACTCCTAACCCGAGGGCAATTCCAAAAACATATTGCCGCCAGTGAAGCCCGAACGCGCTGGCAAATAAGAATACAGAAAGCAACAACCCAACTTCCAGAATGCGAGTGGCTTGTTCCACAACGATGAAGGACGCTTGGAGGTGATTGCTCTCACCCCAGGGCTGGGCGTACGCAACAATACAACCCAGTACCGCGAGAAGTGCAACCGCGCCTTGGAAGATCTGCCTCGCCAGCCGCCGCAGCGCCGGGTACGGAGTAAAGAGATGCCTGAAGATCTCGTATAGCACGGCAAAGCCCAGCAGGAGTCCCAGACCCTCGTTCAGCCAATATGCCTGGAAGTAAAGGTGACGCAACCCGAAGTTGAATACCGCAAACAGAGCTACTCCGAGTATAAAGTTGAGTAGGCAGTAGCACGAGAAAAGGGGAAAGCGACTCCACAGTCGTTTGGCTAGCAGTACGCCAGCCAATGCAGATTGCAGGATCAACGTTGCAACCCACGGAAGGGGCAAGGAACGAAACATATGGGCATTAAGCATATCGCGTCATCACACCGCTAACAAGCAGTTTTTACACCTACTGCGAGCGTTTGCATTACTTCCGTCATTCCTCTATTTTCTATCGCGCCGACGAAGTAGCGGGAGGCAGCGGATTCCCACCGGGAGGAAACGGATTCCCACCGTCCTTGCCTCCAGTGGCTATCGCCCCAGCAATTGAGAAAGCGGACAGGACTAAAGATGTAAGTAGGACGAGCTTTGCAACGCTTTTTTTCACAGAATTTCTCTCCTCTTGGTTGGTGTGACCAGTCTTTAACATCTTGGCCTATCACTAACAAAAGATTCGCTTTCCTGGGATTTTGGAATCTAGAAAATCGGCTACAGTGTCTACTAAAAACGGCAGAACAATATAATGCTTAGAGCCCTAAATCAATTAAAAACTCCTAATTTTCGATGCCTTTTTGGTTTGAATTTGGCCATATTTCGGCAAACCGGAAATCGACCATTGGCCGGTAGGCCATGTACCTGGTTCCTTGGTTTGGGGGGGTTCCGTTTAGTGAAAAAGAGCAATTAAGTTGGTCCACCTGGACGAGGCAAACGTGAAAATTCAATTAGAATCGGAAACAGCGGTTTTTAGCATTTTTCTCTTTGTCGGGGCGTAGCGCAGCCTGGTAGCGCACCTGCCTTGGGCGCAGGGGGTCGGAGGTTCAAATCCTCTCGCCCCGACCATTAGTACTAGCTGTTTATTACAGAGGGCTCCTTCGGCTCCGCTCAGGATTTCGGCAGAAGGCTCCCGCTTCGCTCACGCCTTCTTAACGCCTCAACTTGGGCGCAGGGGGTCGGAGGACTTAGGTCCTTCGGCTTCGCTCAGGATTTCGCCTGCGGGCTCCCGCTGCGCTCACGCCCGCAAAACTGCTCAAGTTCAAATCCTCTCGCCCCGACCATCCTTACTATTGTTCACCCTAAATTGTTCCTACGGTTCCTCCGGTCCTCCGGGAGCCGCGCCAATCAAGGAGATTCTACCGGAGGAAGCACTGGGGGAAGGAGACAACATTGCTGCGGGAACGGGTTTGCCATTTGAAACCATTCGTCGTTGGGACTCAACCGATCGATGACGCCGGAAGGTAGCGTTCCCAGGCATCGTGAAAATCCTTAAGAAAATAGCCCATGAAGCCATTTTCAGAACCAAAGTAGAGCCGGCGGCTGGCGATGCCAAAGGGGCGTAGATGAAAAGCGAGGCGGCGTCCGGAGTTGCCGGGCCAGGCGCTCCAAGGGCGGCTATCCAGAGCGCGAAGCTGAGAGAGAAGATCGCTGGTGGCCAGATATTCGGGATCGTTCCGGTCGCGGAAGATGGCGCGAAGGTCGGAAAGCATCTGAAGTTCCGGGCCGGCTTCAGCGAGATCGAAGGCGGCAACGAGGGCAGCGCGGATTTTCCGGGGCCAATCGCCGCCGGCAACGTCGGCGATGTGGACCAGGGGTTCGGCACAATTACTTTGGCCGGGCGAAAGCGCAGAGGGCAGATCGGGTGGAAGATGCCGGCCTGCCTCGACCAAGGCGGACGAGGCCTGGCTCAGCCATCGGCAGAGACGGTCCCGCAAGGCATTGACTATATTGCCGCGATGGTCGTCCGCCCAATAACGGAGAAATCCTTCTGCAGGCCTGGGACGACGCAGGCGGATAGGAATGCAGCGCGCAGCCAGGGACGGCGGCAAAGGAGAGTTGCCGGCAAAAGCCTTGGGGCTAAAGAGAGTGAAATCCTCTTCGCCGCGAGCGAAGTAGCCATTCTTATCCGAGCCGGAATTCAGGAGAGAAACCACGGGCTGGCGCTCCGAAGGACCGAAGCTGTGTTGGTAGTCATCCAGCAATACCGGGAAACGGAGCAGGGAGCGACCTTCTTCCACTAAATCCAGAGAGCGGCCCTGAAGAAGGCGGTCGAGGAGGGTAGGGCCAGGTACGCCAAAGAAGGCGGTGGGCGCATCGGAGAGGTCCCACAGGAGACTGAGGCAGAGGGATTTGCCGGACTGAGGCAGGGGCGAGCCGACGTGGAGGTAGGGAGCGGTGAAAAAGCACTGATGACAATGGGTACAGGCGCTCCACAGGGTGAGGATGGTGAGCTGGTCATCGTCGCAGACGAGATAGAGGCGGATGAAGGTTGCGATGTGATCGAGCACTTCTGCACCATCAGGCGCGAGAGGGGAACTGTCCTGGTGGTTGCTGGTGGATTTTTGGTTGTCGTTGTCGTTGTCGTTGTCCATGACCGACTAATGTGATGGCTGATGGATGGTTTGTCACGGAAACGGCGGAAAGGGCGGAAAAGAAAATCTGGGGGATGCAATCGGGTGGTCGCCGTGACCGGGTGATCGCGCGTGATCGGAACTACCCGTTGCTGATTTGAAACGGTTTAGCAAAGTGTGCGTAATGGGCCGCTTAGTCAGGCAGAGAATCTTTGACGGCCAAGACGCTTTTTGTGGTGAACAGTACTTTGCTGGTGCCGGTGCCGGCCTTTTCCAGGAGCGGGTGCTCGTAGATGGCTGACTTGCTCAATTGGAGAGCGGCCGCAGCTTCCCTGGCGGTCATGCGCGGGTACCTGGCGGGATTTTCCATCTTGGTTTTTGCCATTTGCCGGTCGCGGTCTCGCACCCAGGGGCCAACCTTAACAGCTTCACCCAGAACAGCTTCACCCAGCAGATGACCTGGCCTGATTGGGTCTGAGGCCGGCACCTTCAGTCGGTCGAGGGCTGAATCGAGTTCGGTACGAGATTGCTCGATCCACTGCTTGTCCGTGCGCTCGCCCAGGCCGCCATCCTGCTTGCTGATTCTATTCAGGTATTCAAGTGCGAGGGCCAGGTTCCTGGATTCCTGGGCAGAAGCAGCGTATTGCTTTGCCGTTCGCCATCGTGGCCAGTAGTAATCAGTGCTACCTTTGCGTTCAAGCTGCTCCGGGGTTTGCGTGGGCAAGATGACGCGGTGCATTCCTCCGCGCAACGGGTTGATGGGTGGAGGAGGGTTGGGAGGCTTCCTTATAGGCATAGACTTGACGTCATCTCGCTAGACCTTTTGATTGCAGTCTAGCACCAGAGCACTTAGGGCAAAGAAAATCGTAAATTGAGGAAGGAAAAAGGCTGGTCGCAGGAGGCTTTTGCGGATAAGTGCGGGATTCAGCGCGCTCACATGAGCCTTAATAGAGCGCGGCAAGCAAAACTTGACCTTTGCCACGCTTGAAACCATTTGCCGAAACCTGGGAGTCACCATGTCGGTGTATCAAGATGGTACTAAAGCTAAAGTGACCTAGAAGATCGACCTTACAATCTGCTAAAAAGTTGTCAAGCATCTGGAGAAAAAACAACGGCCTTATGCAGATCAAAGGGATTTGTCCCCTCGTTCTTTTATTATTGGTTTTCACGCCCATAATAGTAAGCAGTCAAACAGCACCTACCATAACAAGTCTTTCCCCAATGGTCGGCCCGGTCAGTCCGGTCGGCGGATCAGTGACGATTCAGGGAACGAACTTTGGCAGCACGCAGCTTGGCAGCACGGTCAGTTTCGGGGGAGTGGCGGTTAGTCCGGCATCCTGGAGCGACGTTCAAATTGTGGTGCCCGTACCCGGCACTTTGGCAGCCGGATTTGCAGATGTGGTTGTTACCGTCAATGGAGCATCCAGCAATGCGAGTTCGTTCCTGGTGATCCCCACAATTACACAACTCTCGCCAGAGCAAGGCATCATTGGCACCTCGGTCACAATCAACGGCACAAGTTTTGGCAATCAGCAAAATGACAGTACTTTGACATTTAACGGCAGAGCCGCCACTCCGACTTCCTGGAGCAATACGAGCATTACGGCAGCCGCCCCTGTCGGTTCCGGCGTCGGTCCGGTGGTAGTAACGATCAACGGGTTCTCGACCAATGGCGCGGAATTTTTCGTTCTGCCGAATATCACCAGCCTTTCTCCTTCCGCCGCAGATGTCGGATCGTTGGTAACCATTCTTGGAAGCGGTTTTGGTCAAGCGCAGGGGTTCGGATCAATTACATTCAACGACCAGGGCGCGGCGGTGCAAAGCTGGAGTGATACCAGCATCACGGCTGCCGTTCCGAGGGAAGTCACAGCCGGAAATGTCGTCGTTACGACAAGCGCGCTCTTAAGCAGCAACGGTTTTGCCTTCACGCCAATTTTCCCGTTCATAGTTCTTGATACTCCTGATCACGGCAGTAACAGCGCGGGCTGGTATAACACGCCGGTTACGATGAATTATCAATGTTCTGGCGGCGTCTCTCCGATAACCTGCCCTCCGTCGCAGACCGTCAGCGTGGAAGGCGAAAATCAAATCATCAGTGCGAGTGCGGTTGACGGCGCAGGAAACACGGCGCACGCAAGTACGACGATCAATCTTGATCGGACGGCGCCGGTAATCAGCATTGGTTCGCCGCAGAACGGTACCACGGTGTTCAACTCGACTGCCCGAATAACCGGGTCGGTCTCGGACAATCTTTCCGGTGTTGCCAGTGTCACCTGCAACGGGACGCAAGCGGCGCTGTCATCCGGGTCCTATCTGTGCAATGTTCCGCTGGTCAGCGGCTCCAATTCAATTCAGGCCCAGGCGATTGACGCCGCGGGCAATGCCGCAATCAGCAATCAAATTGCCATTACTTACAGCCCAATAATCCCCAAGGCGATTTTTATCACGCCGGGCATCGCCAATCTGCTGGTCGGAAACACGCGCGCGGTCAAGCTAGTGGGCGATGTCGGCCAGTCCGTTCCGGGCGTTACGTGGACGATCAGCGATCCAAGTATCGCGAGCATCAGCGCGTCTGACCCGCCTCAGGTGACCGCAGTGGCGACTGGCACAGCCACCCTTACCGCGTCTTTGGGTCAACTGAAAGCAACGATGACGATCAACGTGCTATCCGGCACAGCCCTTCCTTTCGGAACGCCGCTTTGGGCTGCAGGTTCAGTCACCGGCGGCTCCCTTAATGGCCTCGTACCGGCAAATCCGATCAATAACGGCGATCCAGACATTTACATGATCGATGGACAGAGCACACTGGATGCACTTACTGCGGATGGTCAATTGCTGTGGGCCGTCAATCTGGCAAGCGGATCTTCCAATGGTTCAGGTGGCAATGCAGCAAGGGCCGCTCGGCTGCAAGAAAAGGAAGCCTCCCCGGTGGCGTTGTCTGTAACCTCGGGCAGCGCGGCCTCGCCGCGACGGCTGCCATACGTTTTGGAACAGCAGTTGCTAGCCCAGCAGGCGCGGATTGCGAAGCGTTGGGGCCAAAAAAGCGTCGGCGCTCAGGCGCAAAGTGGTTTGAACGTTCAGCCGTTGGACACAGCATCGACAGGTTTCGGCTCGCTGCTGGTGCAAACCGTCCCCGACAACAGCGGACATGCGATCAACCTGGTTTTTGATTGCCTCAATCAGTTTTGCGATCCCTTCACTCCCGCAATCATTGCCGTGGATAATGCATCCCAAGCGCAACTATGGGAAAACGATCTGAATGACGGACCCTATGTGGGTATCTCGTCACTTGCGATTGCTGCGGATAATACGATCTACATCTCGGGCGTCTTTCAAACAGGACAGCCGGACACCGCAGGCACGACTCCAAGTCACTCAGTCATTGTTGCCGTCGATGGAAGCACAGGCCAAACGAAGTTTAAGGTGCCCATCGATCCCTCCCATACGACCTTCACGCTTACGGATAGCAATGGCACTATCCTTGAGAGTGACGACATTGATGTCGCCACCGCGATAGGGCCCATGGTCGTGATGCCCGGCGGTTCAGTGCAGACCATGCTTTCCAGCCTGCACAAGAACGATGCGGAGACTCAATCCCATCCTCCTTGTAATGCTTCTCAGACCCAGTGTTCTACCACGCTTTCCAATCATTTGAAGCTGCAATTGCTGACGATTCAACCCGGGGGCAGCTCTTCCTTGCAGCAGGTGCGGTCCTATGACTTTGACAGTAATACCAATTGTGCGCCATTATGCTCCGATCCGGGATCGTTCAACTTTTACTCACCGGGTGATGTGATTCCTGACGGTTTGGGCGGAACGCTGGCGTCGTGGACCGAGAACCGGAGCGGCGGCCCCACATTCAACCTCTCCCAAAACATCCGGCACGTGAACAATTCGGGGGGAGTGCAGGATTTCAACTTCCCTGGGCTTATTCCCACTAACCTCAGCGCGGATCAGGGAGAATTCCTGGTGCTCGGCGCAAACAATATTGCTTTCGGTGTGGGCAATCAGATCGTGGGTTTTGATGTGACGAGCGGCGCCCAAGTATGCAATACATCATTCCTTTCCCCCAATGGCGCAAGCCTAGTGGCTCCCGCTAGCGATAGTGGTCTCTTTGCGACGGAGCTGAACGAGCCGATTTTCGGCAACAGCGTTGCGCTTGAGTTCTTTGACGCTTCCTGCACGGCAACGACGTTTCCTCTGCCGTCAACACTCTCGGGAGTTCGCTTCCTCAACCCAGACACCATCCTGGGTCTCACCTCCGATCCGCTAGCCGAAGCCTTTCAACCACCTCTGATAACCGCTACGACTGGAAGCGATGTATTCCTGCCGGACGGCAATGCCCTGGTCCAGCGCGCTCCCGCTTTGCCTAGCGTTGACAGTGTTAGTCCAAGTCGAGGTCTCATTGGTGACACCGTGGTCGTGACGCTGAAAGGCTCGTTCGGCAAGAATCCTTCCATCAGCTTTGACGCCGGGATCAGCGCAACCGTCACGAACTCCAATGACAAGCAAATCACTGCCAGCTTTGTTATCGACAGCGGCGCAAAGACAGGAAACCATACGTTCACCGTTTCGGATGACCAGGGCAAGAGCAGCGCGAAAAACTTTTTCGTGCAAAAGCCTGCGTCATTGAAGGTGAAGAATGTCACGGTTCTGCCTGACGGTTCGGGTCCTCCGTTTGGATGCAGCGCAAGATTTCCCTATGGCATTCAGGTTGATATCACCTATCAGGTTCTTGATCAGGATGATGATCCTCAGCCCATTCAATCAACGAACATGATGCCTCACGAGAAGGGGACATTTTTCCTGGGAGGCTCTGTGGATAGCGACATCGGTCCAGCGCCAGGGTATCCCACGAGCAGCAAGACGACCGCTGCCGATGGCACATTTCATGATGTTCCGTTTGGCTCATGCAGCCTATTTCCAATCAGCCTTCCAGGACGGACGGCGACCCAGAACATAACGATCATCGTGCCAAATCAGCAGCCTTTTCCGGTGCGCAGCCAAACGGCCACGGTGACCGCTCCTGGTTCACAGAGTTTTGAACACGGCAAACTTACCAATACAATTACTAGTCCGGGCAGTGGTTTGGATATACAGGCCGAGAGGTGACGCATGAAAATGTTAACGGTGGTCTATCTCCTGCTGTTCTGCTCCAGCGTCGTTAGTGGACAGAATAGATCGACTCCATTACCTGACCAACATCTGGTAACTCCAGAGGAAATGATTAAGACAATCATTGAACGAGGTAGCGTCGAAGGAGGGATGCAGAAGCAGATCGGCAAGATGGGCGACGCTGCCGCAGTTGCAGTAACACGGATTTTCGTCGGCAGGGACTTAACTACAAACGACCTGAATGCGGCATTGGAGATTATTACGTCATCATTTGCCGACCCGCGCTTCGTGAGCATTGAGGCGGATCGCCAACCGAGAACAACCCTGCTGCTTCTGCGGTATTTGGATTTCTGGGCCCGCGATCCGGCGGTGAAGGAGGATATTGCCCATACAAGGAAATATGTTGTGGAGCAATACCAGAAATCTCTATCACCCGCGAAATGAAAGGCAATTCTTAACAGCAGAAGAACGCCAATCCCGTCCGTCTTTCGGATCAGCACCCGAGCCATGGTGGATATGAACTATGGTAGTTGCAGAACGCCTAGCTTCTCGCGTATCAATGACCGTAGCAGAGGCCCATCCAAAATGCGCTCAGGAAGAAATGGGGGAGCTTCTTGTTTCCTGAGGCAAAAGGAGCCAATACTTGGACGAAAAAATCGAGTATGCCACTCGTATCTTGCCAGCTCACCTACGTCCGCATGGCCACAACCCACTCACAAAACTGCACGGGATTGCTAGCGCGGGGTTGCATGGCCCAATCCGGCAGCAGTTCTCTAAATTGTTGCCTGTTCATGCAATTTGCCAGATCCACCTTCAAGCTAGCCTATCAATCAGTCGGCGTTGACGGTCTCGAATAAGATCGTCGCGGACACCCGCCCATTGAAAAACCTCGAAGATTCGCCTACTCACTTTTCTGGCCACATCTTCCGGCGAAGCTCGGAGCTGACTCACGGAATACTCGACGGTGGCTTAAGATATGTCAGTATACTGATAGTAATCTTGCTTCAATGCTGTTACCGCTGCGCCTTCGGACTCAAATGGACCGTGGAGTTCATTGGTTGCTGCACCTCGACAATACCAAGTGCCCTGCTCCTCAAAGACAAGCTTCCCCATCTTCCAAACAATGGAAATGATTGACTCAGGTACTGGCGCCGGAACAGCGGGATACTCCTGCACAAATTGTCTGAGCAGTGTCTGATCATTCGTCAAAAATGCTCTTCTTATATCGGATTGATTCACAGCAGTATCACTCCTTACAGGATGATACGACTTTTGAGTTCAAAATGGCGACAAGCCTTCGAAAAACACCTGGGCCCAAGCAAGTCACGCAGGTTCAAAGAATATTCCGACCTTCCGAGAAGATGTTCAGTTCTCTTCAAGAGCAAGTTTCGGTTCCAGCCGCCTTCATCCGGTCAGCTTGCACGGCGCGAAGCCAGGCAAGCAGCGACTCGAAATCGCTAGCCTCAAGCGCCCATGTATTCTTCGATACGAACTTTTTCGCCTCGTCACTCAGTTGGGATGTAGTTACGATCAATCCCTTGTCAGCATCCTCCGAGACTACCGTGCCCAGTAACGCACGAACAAGTTCAACACCAATCTTCCTTTCTTTGGCATAGCGTTTGCATTCGATCAGGATTTTTTCACCGGAATTCTCGTCAGTAAGGGCCAGAATATCGTACCCGCCATCCCGAGTCTGTTTGGTAAGTTCAACGCGAAAATGAGCGTCCAGGCACAATGACGCAACGTACTTTTCGAACGCCAATGGTGAGAGCTCATACAGGCGCGCGGGATGTTTGCTCAGTTCATCGTTAATAAAGTTCGTCTTCGCAATAATCATGGATTTTTCGTCGGTAAACGCCTGCGTGAAATTCATCCTTTCCGCAAAAAAGTTAATCGAGACTGATCCGTCTTGGTTGACGAACTGTTTGAGGTGCAATGCGAGGATATCGTTCGCCACGAGTTCTGGAAAATTTATAGCTGCGATCGTTTGTTCGTCAAGGGTACTGATGAGGGTTTCGGCGTCGACTGCACATTCAATGGCACGCTTGGCGAGGGAAAGAATAAATGCCGAGTGATCGTCATTCGGGACCCTCTCCAGTAGTCGAGCGTACATGAAGGCTCCCCACGATATGATCTGGGGGTACATAAGCCGGTATTTTTCGCCGGTTAATTGTCTGCCCTCGCCGTTGATACACATAGACTCGATGTTGTACAGTGTCGAATCGTAGTCACGGTCCAAACTCTTGAATTTGTGTTTTTCATGTAAATGCCAATAAGGTTGGCAAATCCGCTCCATTCTTACGGTAAATGCCATGAGGCCCGGGATACTTGTTTCGGCCAGGGCTTTTGCCCAAAAGTCTGGATCGTCCTTATCAAGCGGTTGAGACATTATTCGAGCCTCTTAAGCCCAGCAAGAGAACGGGAATCCACCAAACAAGAATGCCGGATTGGCTTCCCGCAGCTAGTTTACCTGGGTTTCGTTAGCTACAGCTGCGTGCCATCAAAGCCTGATTTGTCATTGCTAAATCATCTTGTTCTGCATAACTGCCGTCTTCGATTGCCATTTTTACTAGACGTGATTGCAGTTCGGAGAATGGCAAATATGTGGATTTGGATCGGGTTTCAGAGATTTGACCAAGGTCAGGACAGGTGAACGACAGGACAACCGACGGAAATGAGCAGGGATTCGCGGGCGAGTTCCTTCGCATCCCAATGACGGAAGAAGAACAGAACGAAGAACTCCTCAACACGATGGATGCAAAGCAGCTTCTCCATTTCAGGCTGAAATAGGACACGTAGGCCAAATACAAACGACAACAGAAAGACTTCTATGGCAAAGCATCCACAGCGCAGCGGAACGTAATGAACCCAGAATCGGTGGGCTTGGCCGCCCTTCGACGGGAAACGCGGAAGCCGTCAGCACCGTCCCAACCACCCCTAACTACTTTTTGCGAACCGCGAGAGGATATTGGCCCAAGTGCTGGACCATAGGGATCTTTCGAATCGGAATGACTATAGTAATCCGCCTGATATGCATCTTCCGTCCACTGCTCCACCCCGAACATATCATAAAGCTCCCATGCATTTGTTCGGCTTCTCGTCCGTGACTTTGAAGCCGAGATGCGTGACGTAGAAAAGCGCGGCCTTCTTTGGGTCTGGCGCTTGAATCAGAATGTCTTTACCAAAGCTGTTTGCCATGTCCCTCTCTCTACCTCTGCCATGCTGGTAATTACGGCTTCAAATACGTGTCGAACCACGTGATCGCCAGCTTGAGCGCATCCTGCCGTGAGGTTGTATAGATGCCGTAGTGCGTGATCCCCGGAATCACGATCAGGTTTTTCTTCGGGCCGTTGAAATCGTTGAATGCCTTGATGCCGTTCAGCCGGTTGTCAAACAGCTCTTCCTTTTCCGCGATGATGAACTGCATGGCGCAATCCGGAGCCTTGTTCACGTCCTCCACCGGAGCGTAGCCGAGGAAGCGCTCCCGAATCGGCGCGCCGCGCAATTGCCCGATCTCGACCGCCAGCGGGGCCGGGTATCCGAGTTCGCCCCTGGCGCGGGCCGTTGCCTGCTTGCGCTCGAGTTCCTGGTCTTTCAGGCTGCCATTCAGCGCCCGCGAGTCAAGCGATCCTACCTGGCTGTGAATGGCCTTCACGCGATGGTCGTGCTCGGCAGCCCACACCACCAGCCCGCCGGAGAAGCTGCTGCCCCAGAGCCCGATGCGGCTGGCATCGCACTGCGGCTCACCGGCCACCCAGTTGATGGCGGCGAGCCAGTCGTCGGCCTCGTCGAGCGGGTCGACCACCTCACGCACCTCCTGCACTTCCGCGGTGAACTTGTGATTTGGAGGGTTCGCCGGGGCGGGTTTGGTAAGGATCACACGTGAATCGCTGGCGCCCCATCCGCGGTAGTCGAACGTCAATACCAGATATCCCGCCTGCGCGAACGCCACCGCTTCAGGACGAAGCAGCGCTGCCACACCGCCCCATCCGTGCGCCATGATAATCGTCGGCAACTTCTGGCCTGCCGGGGCTGACTTGGAAACGAATACTGATCCAGACATGCGTGTTCCGGCGCTATAGATATCCGCTTTCCGCATGTCGACGTCGGGCGGAATCGGCGCTCCCTGCGGCCTCTGCGTCGCCTGGCCGGAGGCCCCCTGCGGCGGCTGTTGCTGCGCCATCGCGCCGGGCAGCAACGCTGCCGCCAGCGCACCAGCCATCACCCAGCGAACGCTTGCGATTCTCATGCATGCCCCCTGTGTGAGAACCTCGGGAGGAAGTGCGCCCGAGGACGCGCAAGTCTACCAGATTCCAGCGGGGTTCTAACTACTTCGGCTTCTCGGGGAATTTAAAGCCGATGTACGTCCCGGAGCTAAGACCCATCAACCCCAACAGGGAGGTATCGAAGTTCGGCATGGTCAGTTCACGATACACGCTGCGGACGAAGATGATTCCGAAAACCAGCGTCCACACCGCCATCTGGAAACGGTGAAAGCCGACACCATCGCCGCTGCTCAGAATATCTTTCACGAAGCCCCGGGTAACCGCCGGTTGCGGCGGCGCGGGCAAATGCGCCAGTTGGGCTTGCACTTCGTTCAAGGTATTTTTTTTCTGCTGCAATTCCTGGTCCAGTTGCGATCCGGGTTGCGGCGAGGCTGCACTGAGGTCGTTGATGCGCGAGATCAAGGCCGTTCGTTGCGTTTCCAAGCCGGCCCGTTGTGTGAGGACCTCCTGGGCCTTTTGCTGGTCCACGAGAAGAGCGGCCACTCCAGTACCGGCGCTGATTCCGATCAGAGCCAGCACGGAATTAGTCACCGTGTTGTACTCGCCGGTGACCAGCCACACGTAGAGATAGGCGGTGATGACCAGGTAAAACCAAAACGCCATCTGCACTTTTCCCAGGTTGTAGGGCAATCGGGCAGGCGGGTCGGGTGCGTGGGTTCCATCGCGAAGCAGATCGGTGCGTACGCTCAGTATCAAGGTGGCGGCCAGAAGCAGTACCAGCAATCCGATGATAAAAGGGGTGTAGCGTGGATATACCATCAGGGCTATTTGCACGTCGGAATTAAAGGTCTGCATGTCATCTTTCCAGCCGACGTTGATAGGCAGCTTGTGGTCCCCTGCATGGCGCGCCTCAAACAGAATCTGCACCCAGGCATCGCGATCCTCCGGGTCAATTTCCAGATGAAACCCAAGGTACTCCCCCTGGACAGAGGCGAGTGTCGGACTGCACTTGGTAAGTTTATGGCCTGCCAGATAGAGCCGCAGGTCTCTGGGAGGTTTGTTCGGGTTGTTATCCATCCAATCATGCAGGCCCCGAATGGCTACCGTAATAGGCCGGTCAAGCTCGCTCTCCTCAGTGGTGTAGACGCCATGGTTGCTCGGAACCACAGTGGGCAGCAAATGCACATGCGCGTCACCTTTCGCTGGCGGAGCCGAGTCGTCTGGCTTTGTTTGCGCGGCAGCCAGCGAGACCATGAGCAACAACCAGAGAAACGCAGAAACGTGGCGACGAATCATGGATAGCCTCACTGAAAGATTTTTGGTGCGATCATAATACCGCAAACGGGACGATGGAACCGCGATCCTGTTCCATATTGGATCGAGCCGGCGCAGCGTAGATGTGTCGCTTTTTCGAGAGAGTTTCCCAGGTTGTTTTTCGGCGCCGGCAAACGCTGATGCAGAATCGACTGCGGCATCAAAGGCGAACCTGGCAATAACATCCGCGTCCGGCGGCCATAGTAAGCTTATTTGCATGAGCTGTACGGTTGCCCTCGCAAGCCAGCCAGACGTGAAGCGGCGGACGATTTCGTGGCCGCGTTGGAGCGCGGTTCTTGAACAGCGCGAAGAACAGGTTTTTCTAGCCCTGACGCTGCTGATTGGCGCACTGGTCGGACTTGTTGTTGTAGCGTTCATAGTTCTCACCGAGCGGTTGGGCATGCGTCTCTATCCGGTCGGTAGCGCCGGCTGGAGGCGCGTGCTGATTCCAATAGCAGGATCTCTGGCCATGGGCTATCTGCTGTACCGCCATTTTCCAGATGCTCGGGGCAGTGGCGTGCCCCAGACCAAGGCGGCCCTTTTCGCGCGCCAGGGTCGCATCTCCCTCCGAACAGTCTTAGGCAAGTTCGCCTGTACGGCGGCCACTCTGGCAAGCGGAATCCCGCTCGGCCGGGAGGGGCCATCGGTCCAAGTTGGCGCTGGGATCGCTTCCGTTCTAGGCCGTGGGCTGGGGTTACGTCCAGAAAAAGTAAAAGCACTCCTGCCTGTGGGAGCCTCTGCGGCCATTGCCGCGGCATTCAACACACCCATGGCCGCTGTGCTGTTTTCCCTGGAAGAGGTAGTGGGTGATCTTCATGCGCCGGTTCTGGGGTCCGTTGTGCTGGCTTCGGCTACTTCCTGGGCGGTGTTGCGGCTGCTCCTCGGCAATAATCCATTGTTTCGCGTACCCCAGTACGAACTGGTTCACCCACTTGAATTTGGCATCTACGCAGTGCTGGGCGTCGCCGGTGGGTTTCTGTCCGTAGCCTTCACCAAACTCTTGCTGGGAATGCGCAAGCGCTTCCTGCTCCTGCCTAGAAAGACCCTCTGGTGGCACCCGGTGGTGGGCGGCCTGATAGTCGGCCTGATGGGCTGGTTTGTGCCCCAGGTTCTAGGCGTGGGGTACAGTTATGTCGGTGATGCTCTCAATGGCGCCATGGCGCTGAAGTTGATGGTTTTGCTGGTGGTGCTCAAACTTTTTGCTGTTACTGCCAGCTACGCTTCCGGCAACGCGGGTGGAATATTCGGCCCCAGCCTGTTCCTGGGCGCAATGTTGGGAGGAGCGATCGGCAGCGTAGCCCATCGCTTCTTGCCCACTTACACGGCAACACCTGGCGCTTATGCACTGGTCGGCATGGGCGCCCTCTTCGCCGGTATCGTGCGCGCTCCCATGACATCTGTGCTGATGATTTTTGAAATGACCCGTGATTATTCCGTCATCGTGCCGTTGATGATTGCCAACCTTGCGAGTCTTTTTATTTCCTCACGCCTGCAAAGACAGCCCATCTACGAGGCCCTGGCGCATCAGGATGGCATCCATTTGCCAAACCTGAAGACACGGGAGGAATCCGTCCAACGCAACGTGATGCAGTTGATGAGGAGCGCCACGGAGACCCTGGCGGCCCAAATGAGCGTGCATGAAGCGGCGGAGCAAGTGCGCTTAAGCCAATTCCGCGCCTGGCCAGTGATGGACGAGGGAAGCATCATTGGACTCTTGAGCCGGGCAACTCTCGATAGCGCCCTTAACGATGGTAAAGCGGAGCAGAAGCTGATCAACCTCTTCAGTGCGCTTGACTTTCCACATGTCCATGCAGATCACGCGCTGCATCTGGCGCTGGAACGTATGAGCAATGCACGCATTGACATTCTGCCGATTGTCAGCCGGGCGGATATCCACAAGCTGGAGGGCATCGTAAGCTTGCGGGACGTGTTGGATTCGTACGGCGTGGACTCCCGCGGCTCAGCGTAGGTAACTGTTGCCGAGAAAGATTACGCTCGACCTGCCATTCCCTTTAAGATCACCAACCATTTTCTTTGGTGGGAGAATACCTTCAGCTTTCTGCATAGTAAAACCCGTCACTCGCCTGCCGGCAAAGAAACCTGAGACCACAGCCCTTCGTGACGACCGCGCTCAGCCAAGCCGCAACTCTTGAGGCTTGCGGGTGTTAAAGTTGTATGAGCGCAGTCTCGATTGGCCGCGAAGCGCGAGATTTTTGAAGCGAAGATTATTCAGGAGAGTTCCGAAGTGGCAAAACATCCGTTTAAGCTCTTGAGCCTGCTCACCCTTGCTTTGACCGTGGTACTTTTCGCGTCTCAGCGTGCCGCCGCCGATGATGATGACCCACCAAGCCGGGTGGCGCGGCTGGGTTACACGCACGGCGCAGTTTCCTTTCAACCGGCCGGCACCGATGACTGGGTTTCCGCAGTGGTGAACCGGCCCATTACAACCGGTGACAAGCTCTGGTCGGACAACGATGCGCGTGCCGAGCTGCACGTTGGCGCGGCATCCATTCGCCTCTCCAGCAACACCGGATTCTCCTTTTTGAACCTCACGGACAACGTCACGCAACTGCAGGTCACTGCCGGCACACTCAGGATCCGGGTCAAGCGCCTGGACGAAAATGAAACCTTTGAGGTGGATACACCCAACCTGGCATTTTCCGTGCTTCGCCCCGGTACTTACAGAATCAACGTCAACGATGATGGAGACGCCACCGTAATCAAAGTGTTCGGCGGTGAAGGAGAAGTCACCGGCGGCGGCTCTGCTTACACGGTGCATGCGCGAGAGGTGGGTAGCTTTAATGGCACCGACCAACTCGATGCGGACGTGGAGAGCTACGGAGACGATGACGATGACTTTGACACGTGGTGCTCAGAACGTGACCATCATGAGGACCTCTCAGTTTCCGCCCGCTACGTTTCACCGGATGTGGTTGGCTATGAGGATCTGGACGACAACGGCGGATGGCGGCCGGTGCCGGAGTACGGGACGGTCTGGTTTCCGCACACCACCATCGTCGGATGGGCTCCTTACCACTATGGGCACTGGGCTTACGTCGCTCCCTGGGGTTACACCTGGATTGACGACGCTCCCTGGGGATTTGCGCCCTTTCACTATGGCCGCTGGGTCTTTGTTGGCGGAGCATGGGGATGGGTGCCTGCCCCGCCTCCGGTAGCCGGCGTGGTCTACGTTCGTCCGGTTTACGCGCCCGCGCTGGTTGCATGGGTAGGTGGACCGCATTTCGCTGTCGGAGTTGGGGTTGGCGGAGGTTTCGCTGCCGGAGTGAGCGTGGGCTGGTTCCCCCTGGGGCCGCGTGAAGTCTATGTTCCGTCCTATCCCGTAAGCCGCACTTATGTAAACAGGGTGAATATTTCCAACACGACAGTGAACACCACGGTGGTCAACAACTATTACAACAACACGGTGATCAACAAGAACGTAACCGTTGTGCATCAGACATACATCAACCAGAGCGTGGCAGGCGCAGTAACGGCGACCACACCGCAGGCATTTACTTCGGCACAATCTGTCTCGAGAAACTCGGTTCGCGTCGATCAGAGGGAAGTGGCAAGCGCTCCAGTGAACGTTGCGGCTCCGGCAGTTGCGCCCGCCAAACAGGCGGTACTCGGTTCAGGAGCGTCCAACGCTGTAAAGCCGCCCGCTTCCATACAGAACCGTGCGGTGGTAGCCAAAGTCACGCCGCCTCCGCCGCCGGTATCGTTTGCCCGGCAGCAACAGGCAATCCAGGCGAATGGCGGCAAACCGCTGGCGGTATCTCAGGTGCGTCAATTACAACCGCAGTCGGCGGCAGTGACTCTTGCCAATGTGAAGATTGCTCCGCCCGCCAAACTGTCCACCCCGCAGAACAATCGCGGCAACGCTTCCGGCCAAAACCAGATCAACGGCGGCAAGCCAGGGCCCGGGAACAATGGCGGTCAGCCTGCGGCAGGCGGTCAGGGCAACGTAAACAACAAGGGCAACACAGGGAATCCGAGCAATGCCGGGAACCAGAACAATGCGGGCAATCAGGGCAATGCCGGCAAGGGTGGCACTCAGGGTGATTACCGGAAGTTCGGCGATCGTCCACCCTCCGCTCAGCCCAATGGCGGCAACGCCTCAGGACAGAGCCAGGCGAGCGGCGGTGGGAATAGTGGTGGCCAGCCCGGAACGGGTGGTCAGGGCAACGTAAACAACAAGGGCAACGCAGGCAATCCGAGCAATGCCGGGAATCAGACCAATGCGGGTAATCAGGGCAATGCCGGCAAGGGTGGGAATCAGAGCGACTACCGGAAGTTCAATGATCGTCCACCTTCCGCACAGCCAAATGGCGGGAGCGCTACTAACAACAGTGCTCTGGACGCCAAGCACCAGCAGCAGCTCGAGCAACTCCACGCCCAGCAGGACCAGGAGCGCCAGAAGCTGGAGCAACAGCAACTCCAGGAACGGCAGAAGCAGGCCCAGAAAGCCGCTGATGATGCCAGGCAGCAGCAACTGAATCAACAGCACCAGCAACAGCTTGAAGAGCTGAAGGCAAAGCACGACAGCCAGCAGCAACAGCTCCAGCAAAAACAACAGCAGGAACGTAAAGGTCAGGACTCAAAATCCTCAAAGGACTCGAAGTCCTCAAAGAAGGACGATCACAAGTAATCAGGGTCGGGTTGCAAGGGGATGCGTGAACGCCCCGGCCACCGGCTGCAACACATATTGATGACAGCAGCGCGGCGCACTACAATCCAAGTCACTCATGGATTGGAGGCAGGATGAAAAACGCTCTCATCGCGCTGCTGTTTTCAGTATTTGCATGCCCACTGTTCGCCCAGGGCGCCCCACCGCAAGCTGCCGCGGATCAGCCCTATATCGTGGAGTACTACTACAAGCTGCAGTGGGGCCACCAACAGGAGTTCCTGCAACTCTTCCTGAAGAACCATTACCCATTGCTCAAAAAAATCGTGGAGAGCGGCCGCATGCTCTCCGTGAAGATTGAAACCCCTGCCAATCACATGACGGAAGATGCGCGCTGGGATTACCGCGTCACCATCAAATTCAAGAACTCGACCATGGCCACAACGGCCAATCCTGAAGAGGAATCCTTAATCAAGCAGCTCTGGCCGGACCAGGAAACTTACAAGCGCGAGGAACAACGGCGCTTTGAGATTCTGCTCGCCCACTGGGACCTTCCGGTGACGGATGTAACGCCTGCAAAGAAATAGAGTCGACAAATCCTGCAAACTTTGAGGCCGCGCGGGATTTCTCTTCGGGGAGTCCAGCACGTGCGCTCATTACTCATTAAGAACCTCTCACCCAATGGTGAGCCAGAGTAACTGTCCTGTTGCGCCCTTGGCATTGATCTGGGGTACACCATGCCGGACGCTGCTTAAGGAACACGACAACCCATCCGGGTTATGCCATTCTAAGACAACGAATTTTTTACCTGGCCTGAACTGTTTTTGATTCTCCCAAAATTGTTACACCAAGGGGAGGTTTCCACGTTGACGGTACCTCATTTTAATTACGAGTTGCCTGCATCCCGGCGCAAAGGCACGTTTGCCTCAAGTCTGGTCCTGCATGCGGTTGGCGTCCTCTTAGTTCTGGGACTGTTCCGGTGGCTGCCTTCTCCCCATATCGAAAACCGGCAGGCGCAACTGACTCCGTTATATGTACCGAGCGTAGAGACTCCGCCAGCGCCCAAGATTTCTCCTCCCCCACCCAAACTGCTGGTCAAACTGGCTCCGCCGAAGGTCACCATTCCTCCCCCGGATCTGCCTAAGACGGTGGAAAAGATTACGCCGTTTGAGATGGCCAAAGTACCTGAGCCGGTCGTGCCTAGACCGGAGCCCAAGAAGGAAGTTGTCACCGGCGCTTTCGCCAGCAATGAAGTTGTGAATCCCGTTCGCGAAAAGAAAAAAGAAGTTGTCACCGATAATTTTGCTTCCGGCAGCTCGGCGCAGGCAACGCTGCAAAAGCCTCCACGTGAGGTGCAAACCGGCGGCTTTGGCGATCCCAACGGTGTGAAAGGAGTATCGGAGAAAAAAGGCCAGCTCATTGCGGCGAGCTTCGGATCATTCGACTTACCGTCCGGGCCGGGCAATGGAAATGGAACCGGCGGCGTACACGGTGCGCGCGGAACGGTCGCCAGCGCGGGTTTTGGTAATGGTGTCGCCGGCCCCGGCCAAGGTGACCGCGGACGGACTGGCGCTGTGGCCCAAGCGGGGTTCAGCCAAGTAGCCGCTTCATCTCCGATACCAAAGATGCGGACCGAGGAAAAGCCCAACGTTGTTCCCGTAGAGATTACGTATAAGCCGCTTCCTATTTACACCACCGAGGCCCGGGAGATTCATCTGGAAGGTGAAGTCCTGGTGCGGGTCACATTCGGCGCTGCCGGCGACCTGCGAGTTGAACAGGTGGTCCGGGGACTGGGGCACGGGTTGGATGAGGCCGCCCTTCGCGCTGCACAGCAAATCAGATTTCGTCCGGCACGGCGCAACGGACAGCCCTACGATTCGACCGCGCTCGTACACATCGTTTTTGAATTGGCAAACTAATCAGATTTTTTGGTCTGGAGGTAAGCAATGCGTTCCTTTTACAGAGTTTTTGTTGTCGTTCTGGTGATGACCTTTAGCCTGGCAGCCTGGGCGCGGTCCGACGATTCGAATACGCCCGCTCCGCCATCACCTTCCCGCAGTGAAGCTGCATCGGAGCGCATTTTCCTCCAGGAAGCCAAGTTAGTGGAGACCATGCACGGCTACACGCCACTGGTCGAGACCTACATTCAGAGATTGAAGCCGGATAACGACCTCTGGACCGTCCCCGACAAAGACCGGTATTTCCTGGGTCGCCTTGTCCTGGACAAAAAGCTCAACAACCAGGCATTCAAAGACCACAACAAGTCCAGGTTCATGAGCCGGGTTCTGGATCGTCTGGATAGCTTTTACCGGATCAATTACAAGCAGGTCGGATTCATGCAGACGATTTTTCTCGGTGACCAGTTCGACAAGGACCATTACAACCTGAAATACGTCCGGCAACAGTTTCTGGGCGAGGTGCGTACATTGGTTTTTGATGTTGTCCCCCGCCCGCACAGCGACGAGTTACGGTTCCAGGGACGCATCTGGGTGGAAGATCAGGACTACAACATTGTCCGCATCAATGGGACGTACGGGCCCAATACAGAGACCAAATACTATTTCCACTTCGATAGCTGGCGAACCAACATGCAGCCGGGGCTATGGCTGCCGGCGTATGCCTATACTGAGGAATCCGACGCGGAGCGCGATGCTGGACGCAAGCTGGCCATGAAAGGCCAGACTCGCCTTTGGGGATACGACCTGAAGCATTCCGGGCGGCAATCAGAATTTACAGCCATGCAGGTTGAATCCAACGACGTAACCGACAACAGCACGCGCGGCTCCAATGAGATTGTTCCCGTGCAAAGCCAGCATTTGTGGGAACGCGAAGCTGAAGATAATGTTCTCGACCGCATGGAACGCGCCGGGATCCTGGCGCCAGATGGAGACGTATCCAAGGTGCTGCAAACGGTTGTGAACAACCTGGAAATCACCAATAACCTGAACATTGAACCAGAAGTGCGCTGCCGCGTGCTGCTCACCACACCGCTGGAATCCTTCACAGTCGGCAATACCATTGTGATCAGCCGTGGGCTGCTGGATGTGTTGCCGGATGAATCGTCGCTGGCTACGGTGCTGGCCCGCGAGCTTGGTCACATCGCGCTGGGACACCGCATGAACACCAAGTACGCGTTCAGTGATCGGATGCTCTTTCCGGATGAGCAGGTCTTCATGGACATTGATATGGTCCAGAATGAGAAGGATGAACAGGCTGCCGACCAAAAAGGGTTAGAACTCCTGCAGAACTCACCTTATAAAGAGAAGCTGGCCAGCGCCGGCCTCTTCCTTCGCGTTTTGGGGAGCCGTTCACCCGAGCTGACCTGGCTGGTCAGCCCGCACTTCGGCAACCGCCTGGCGAAGAAGAGCCCGATCCGCATGGCTGCAATGGCGCAGGCTCCGGCGTTGGAAGTCCGGAACGTGGCCCAGGTACCGGCTCTGCCGCTTGGCAGCCGCATCAAGCTCGATCCGTGGGACGATCACGTGGAGATGCTCAAGAGCAAAGCGGTGGCGCTCCGCTCGGTTCGTGACAAGATGTCTTTTGAAGTCACACCGATGTATCCCAATCTGGTGAGCTTCAACCCATCCAAAGGATCGGAGATCGCGGCAAAGCCAGCCCAGTAAACCTGAGAGGGGAAAAGTCACAGCAAGGCGGTGGGCTACCGGTGAAGGAATTTGCGGCGGAGATCCGGCCAGAATTCGTGGACTAAATTCAGCCCGGCGTCTCTCACCAGATCAAAGGTGACTCGATTCAGAATCGGGTGCATTCCCTGAATGCCTCCCGGGACGTACAGATCCGCCAGGGCCTGGGAAGCGGCTCCGCCAATGATCCGGGAAGCGTTGAATGTCTCGTGACCGCTGTCTGCCCGCGTGATCAGAACCCGGCTCACAGAGTAGAGGGCACGTCTGGTAAACGGCAGCTTTGGGTTGCGGAAGTATCGCGGATCCTGTTTCAGGACTGACGGCACCAGAAACCGCTCGAAAAATACCTCAGTCTCACTGGTGCCCAATTCCACACCGGAGCGCTGTCCCAGGCCCCGGAGTCCAGTCTCGTATTCCGGGTTATTGTTTCTCATTCTGTCTTTAAGAGCATCAATGCCCGCAGCTGCAAACGTCCGCGGTGAATAAGTGCGAGTCAGGAAGATCTCGAATTTTTCCCGGGTACTCAGGGGATGCCAGTTCTCTAAATTGGGATACGCTTTTCCTTCAATGGCCTTGTTGACTTGCTTCTTGATCATCAAAGCCATCTGATGAAAAGCCGAGGGTTGAGAGCCCGGAGGGGAACCTAGACCTTGCGCATTCGCACCCCCATCGACCTGAGGTTGAGTGAACCGCAAAGAATCCTGGGGCGGCGTTCCCTGGGCATCTGCCAGGGCTGAGACCATAAAGAGAACACCAGATACTGCGAAGAGACGCATACCCACCCCACGGGGGACCTTTTTCTTGGTCTTGCCTAAGCAGTTAGAACTAGGTGAATAGGATGGGGTTGCCGCGGTTTTGAAGGGCAGAAGAACCTTAGTTTTACAGGAGCGAAAGCCATATTGCGGCCACAGCAGAACAGGTTTCAACGTTTGCCCGACAATTGTGCCGTGAGGGGCTTCCGCTGACGGCGGAAGCCCCTGGAGCATCTTGCTACATGACAGCCTTTCTCTCTGACCTGGGAGGCGCTGGTCTTTGGTCTAAAGGGCCGCCACAATGGTTGCGACTGCCTTGACGATGGAGGCAACTTCGTTGGCCACATTGCCAACTCCCTGCAGCCAGCGATTGATGTCATCGAAAGCGTCCTTGGGATTCCATTTCTGGATGATGGCAAGAAACCGGACGCTGGTGAGAAGGGGCGCGGGTACGGTGTCGCTCCAGTTCTCCGTGCGGTCCGAGGTGCCCAGCATCTTTCCATCAACGCCGTAGGTTTCCGTGTGGGACACCCACAACGAGTTTTTGTTCTCATCCAGGAGGACAACTGCGACCGAACCTCGAAATCCCCGCAGCTGTGTGATTTCCCAGATGTGAGTAACCGCATTGAGATGGCCCGAGCCGTCGCCGTTTTTGTTGATGGTAACGGTGGTATCCATGAGACCGCCTGAGCCGGGGAATGAGTCATGCTGGGAGGCCTGGATGGGAAAGGCAGGCTGAGTTCCCGTCTGCTTTGGATGGCCATTGGTAGACCAGATGGATGCACCCCGGTACAACGCCAGACTGCCGTCATTCTGGAGAGTCAGCAAATAGGTTCCGGGGCCCTGGACGGTGTTGGAGGCCCAATAGGGCGCGCCCTGATGTTGAGGTGTGCCCAGATACAGAACGAGATTGCCGTCCGTTTGCATGACCGCAAAGTACGTCCCGTTGCCGCGGACAGTGTTGGATGCCCAGACTGGAGCATTAGCCTTGTAGATGACGAAGTTGCCATCTGTCTGCATGATGGCTTTATATTGGCCATTGTCGGACAGAAGAAAATCATTGACGTTCAACGATTCGCCGGTACTGAGTGTGGTTCCTTTGTTTGACATGTGTCGATTCTCCAATGTTGAAATAAGTGGGCGCTTGGACTCAAACTGAGTGACCTGCGCCCACTCAGGAAAGCGACAGTTCGGTCCCTGGGCTCCCACAGACAATGTCAATTTCTAGGTGATTTGTAGATGCCGTTTGGCTAACCGTGGCACATTCTCCAGGCAAAAGGGGGCAAGCGTCGACAGCCCGATTCCGATCCTGCCGCCAACCCGGGTTCGTGCGAGTCAGAACTCGTAAAGCCGAGGGAAGCTGCTTCTGTTATGCCAAGCCACTCGGACCAGGCCCACTCGGGTCGGGATGGCCCGAACCTTTGCGCATCGAGGATTTGTGGCGAACCGATTTATTGCGTCCTTTCGCGCGAGTATAGCTTCCAGTTGTTCGCGTTTTCATACCACTGGGGTTCGGATTATTCGGATCAGGATGGGCTTGGGTCGAATCTTTGCGGCCTTTTCGTCCGCTCCGTCTTCTCGAATGGACAGTACTACTCGCAGTTGCCAGCCGTTTCTTGCCTGCTTTCCTCTTTTTCATCGCCACTCCCTATCATCCAGCCAATGCTACCTTGCGGTGTGAATCAAAACAAGGTTTGAAGTTCTTGTGCCTCGAACACAGGCCAATGCTTTCCCATCGGGCGAAGGGGCAAAACTAAAAATGAGTCCCTCGCTAAAGTGCGTCAATTGCCTCGCTTTACCACCATCCACCGGTTGGGCCCATATATTGGACGTGCCCGCATCGGTTACATCAAACAGGAGATTCCGGCCGTCTGCGGACCAGCGGACTGCGGATTCCTGCGGAATGGCGGGAAAGGACCGCACGACTTCGCCTGTACCGACGCGAAGGATAACGGTTGACCATGTGCCGCCTGGATCGTCAGCGTATTTACACGCGAGGAGGACGCCGTCTGGCGAGACCGAGGGCTTGTTAGAGTTGTGCGAGGTAAGGACGGTAGGTACGCCCCCATTGATCGAAACCTTCCACAATGCCTCAAAGCCAGCTGGATTGGAGGTGTAAACGACCCATTTGCCGTCGGGTGTACTCGCCGCCTGTGTCTCCTTCCACGGTCCTGAAGTCAAGCGCACAGAATTGTAGCCATCCAAACTCGATCGCCACAGGTGAAAACCCCTATCTCTAAGGGAGGCATAGAGCAAGTAGCTGCCGTCCGGAGTCACTGCGGGGTCTTGTTTGACGTAGCCATCGTCCGTTATCGGCCGTGATTTCCCGGTTTTGGGGTCCAGCAGCCACAACTCAGGATGGCCGCCAGTATCGGTTTGTGAGATCAAGCCCCCTGAAGGTGTCCAGGCAATACCATAGTACTTTCCTCTTGCAACCAGCGATGCCCGTCCGGCCGCATTCAGGGGTACGGTCCAGATATTCGATTCGCGCTCAACCACGATTGTGACGATCTTGCGTGAATCCGCGGTAGAGTCCAGATTTCTGTAATCCGCCGTATCGTGAGTAATCGGGGAAATATTGCCGCTTGGCCACGAGACCTCCATCAACTGAGGACGGTTTGAGTAGACGCTGGTAGCGGCAATTGCGAAGCTCTTTCCGTCCTTGATCCATACTGGCTTGCCCATCCAGTACCAGGGCTCGGGTCCGACCTCCAGCAGTTGTCGATCTTTCAGACGCACAGCCATGAACTTGACGTTTGATTTCCCGATTGGCGAGTCTCTGTAGACGCCACAAAGAACGAAGGTCCCGTCCCATGACCAGATGGGCTGGTTCCAGAAATTATCGGGCGATTTCAGCGTGGCCAGGGTAACCTCGCTGTCGCGCTCAGTCGAGTTCGTAATCAGCGAAACTTCATGACGGAGAGGGCTGTTGCGGACAAAAACAAATCGCGAGCCATCCGGTGAGAAACTGATTGGCGAATCAACGTCCTCCACCACCATACGGGAATCCCCGCCAACCACCGGGACACGGTAGAGCTTTCCCAGCTGGTTTTGCAGGAACACATAATAGATAAAGCGGCCATCTCGAGAAAAAGTAATCCCCCGATACTCTCCCCGAGCCGGAGGCAATTTCTCTGATTCAGTACCAGTCCCAATTTGACTGACCTTGAGCGCTTCACCACCGTCCTCCTCAGTCGCATATGCTACATAGCGCCCATCGGGGGAAATGGCACTCTCCTTCACGTTGCCGCTTGTTGTCAGCCGCACCATGCTTTCCACTCGTAGCTGCTGGCTCCTGGGATAAAGCAAATAAACCGCTGCAGCAACCAAAACAAGCAAGAAAGCAGGCGCGAGAATTCGCCATGCAAGGCGTGGATGGATCAAACGAGGTAGGTGCTTCCAGACGGAGACCTCCTGGACTCCACGCAAAGCACGAAGCACTTCCGCCGCTGTCTGAAAACGGCCTTCGGGGCGTTTGCTCAACGCTTTGGCGACTATTTCGTGAATCCTTTTGTTGTTGCCGGGAGGGCCAGGCTCCTGATTGAGAATGCCAGCCAAAACATCACTGGGAGTGGCGCCTTCAAACGGGCGCTTTCCAGCAAGCATTTCGTACAGCACGACTCCCCAGCTCCAGATGTCTGTGCGCTGGTCTACTGCATGACCGCGCACCTGCTCCGGAGACATATAGTTGATGGTGCCCACCAGGAGACCGGGTACCGTTGCAGCGGCACTACCGCAAAGCCTCTCATAAAGGCTTTCGCCATTCTGAAGTTGAGGACCGGCAAGCTTGGCCAACCCGAAATCAAGCACCTTGATGTACCCATCCGACCGCACCATGATGTTTTCTGGCTTGATGTCGCGGTGGATGATTCCCACGGAGTGGGCTGCTGCCAGAGCTTGCGCGATTTGATGGGCATAATCCAATATTTCCGCCGTCGAGAGCCTGCCGATAAGTTCGCGCAACTCAGTTCCCTCCACGAATTCGGTGACAATGTATTGCACGTCGCCCTGTTGGCCGAACTCGAAGATGGTGAGGATGTTGGGATGGTTCAGAGCGGAGGCGGTTTGAGCTTCCCTCCGCAGGCGCTCGATCAATTCAGGATTGTCCGCGAGGCTTCTGGGCAGAATCTTCAGGGCAACTTTGCGTCCCAATCCCGAGTCACGGGCAAGATAGACTTCGCCCATTCCGCCTCTTCCCAGCTGGCGGATGATTTCATAAGAGCCGATCTTGTTCCCTTCAGAAAGAGCTGGCGTGGCTGAGTGGGGCAGGAGGGGGCGATCGAGAGGGGTGCTTTGCTGCCAGTGCGCCAGGAGTGACTTGACTTCGCGATATACGGGCTCATCGTCCTGGCAAGCTTCAACCAGGAACTTTTCACGCTCCTCCGCACTCTTTGCCAGAGCGTCGTGGAAAAGCGATTCAACTCTTCTTCGCAGCTTTGCGCCCGATTCCTCGCTCATCTGTGCTACCACTCATCTCTCGGGAGAGCCAGGCTTTGGCAAAATCCCAGTCCCGCATTACGGTGTTAGGGGAGATTTGCAGGGCTTCCGCGATCTCCTCGTTGCTCAGTCCGCCAAAGTAACGCAGTTCGACAACCAGAGCTTTGCGCTTATCGTCGGCAGCCAGCCGGGCCAGGGCATCATCCAACGCGAGCAGATCAATGGAAAGCGCCTGAACAACTGCTTGCCCTTCTTCCAGCGGTACCAGGGATATGCCTCCACCACGCTTTTCGCGGTCGCGACGGCGGGCGTAGTCCACCAGGATTTGCCGCATGGCCCGCGCCGCTACGGCAAAAAAATGCGCCCGGTTCTGCCATTGAAATTTGTCCTTGCCGGCAAGCTTTAAGTAGGCTTCATTCACCAGTGCCGTGGGCTGCAACGTATGTCCGGCACGCTCTCCTTTGAACATGTAAGCTGCGAGACGGCGAAGGCGGCCGTACACCAGAGGGACGAGAGAATCTAGCGCATGATCGTCTCCTTGCCCCCAACGCACCAGGAGCCCGGTAATCTCCTGGGAAGAGAGAGTGCTCATTGGCGCCTCACGTAGACTACTACGCGGATATTGTATGCCAAGCCTATCTCAACCCAAAAACTCCGGCTTGCAGGTCCCGTTTCGGCGCAGTCCGCGAGATTTTCGTTCTCGTAATGGTGGTTCCTTCCCTCCAAGAGCGCTTTCCGGGGTGAGCAGCTATTGAGATAGGGGCAAGCCTACGGAACTCAAACTGAAACGAGTGGGTTCCGATTGAGTCGAGGCTCAAAAAGCTGCAACTCAAGACTTTCAGGAGAATGGATATGACTAAAGCTAAATCACTTTTGCAGGGGATGTTAATCCTCACCCTGTTGCTGGGAGCTGCAATTTCGCCCGCACAGGATGATCCGAAAAACTTCGCGTTTATCAATTATACGGGTTACGAGATCGCAGGCCTGTATTTCGGCGCTCCTGGTGGAGTTTGGAGCGCAGATTTCCTGGGCTCCGACACGCTGCCGAATGGCTATCAAAGGCAGATCCGATTCAATCCTCAGGCGAGCACATCCTGCTATCTTTTTATCAAAGTGCTCTATCTGAACGGAGCAGAACAGACTTCGTCACGTGCCTGGAACCTTTGTGCGATTCGCCAGATCAACTTCTACAACGGACACTTGACCGCGTACTGAAACAGTTCCTCAAAATCGGGTGGGATCGTAACAGCCTGCTTCAGAACGCGGGGCAGGCTGTTCGGTTTCGACCAAAGAAGCGGCCTAAGACTTTTTTAAAGATAAGGAGAAGTACCATGACCCCCAATACTTTGGTCCTCGGTTTGGGCGCAGTTCTGCTGCTGGTGGCGATCATAGGCGGCGGCTTTGAGATCAAGGAGTTCAAGGTCCCCAAAGTTGGTCCCGCTCCACGGGTGCTTGCAGCCATCGCCGGCATGGTCTTTATTGTCCTCGGCATAGGCTTGGGAAGCACACAGATCGGGCTGAACCAGGATGTTCAGGCCAACCAGGATGGTGCTGACCGGCGAGCGCGACCGGTGGAATTCACCATCTATGATCAGCTCGGCGAAGGCCAGGTGACGGAGCAGGTGACCGTGCTGATTGACGGAGAATTGAAGGGCCAGTTAACCGTAGACAGGCGGAATCCGCAATCGATGCTGACCGTTACCGTCCCTCACCGTGGCCGGTACAGCTACACCATAGAGTCGAGGACCAGAGTCGTGGATGCAGACGGCAATCGGAAGGAGTATCCAGGCGCTGGCCAAGGCATGGTCGCCGTCGATGCGGGCAAACGGTTTGACTTGGTGGGTACGCCCAACGGCAACACCTGGCTTGTTACGTTGATGGATGGTCCTGGTGTTTCCGCGTCTAGACAAGCTCAGTAGATTCCTCGTTGCCGTGATGAAGGCACACATTTCGGAGAATCATAGCTTGCGCCACTTTCCACGCAGCCAATCGCCAATCAGGGCTGCTGGAGCCATCAATACGAGCGCCGCAGCTTGCGACCAGATTGCGCCCTGGCCAGGACGGCCGATCAAAGTGATGGCGGCCGGGAGGGCGATAATCGCTGCCAGAAGAACGCCGGTAATCAGGTCGGGCCTTCCGCTGATCTTTCCCGCGACAAATCCGGCAAGCAGCGCAAAAGCGATGCCGTAAAGAATGCTGAATAGCATGAAGCTGGGGGCTGCCGGCGCATGCGGATCCACCTGTGAGAAGTAGAACAACAGGGCTGCCGATCCGGCGAAGATTACATCTCCAGTCAGGACGCCCAGCACCATTTTTACCATTGGATTCATGTCTGGCGCCGCCATGATAGCAGCAGAAGAATTCTATCCGCAGTTCTGCGACCAAGTGCAAGCTATAATCGCGAGCAATGCTCCTCAAGATAGCCCTGCTGATGTGGGTCGCCGCGTTCCTGGTCGGCCTGTTCGCGAGCCCCAAGGGGCGAACGTGGATGGCCAGGCTCGCCCTGTGCGGCTTCTGCCTCTTATTGCTGGCAGCTCTGATACGGCTGCTGAGGATCTAGCGCTCGACTAACAACTAACAGGCCGAGAATTCGTTGAGGATCCGCCCCTCCGTCCCGATGAGTTGCTTCACGACAGCGGAGTAAACCGAGTCCGGAACCCGGGCGAAGCCCGCCTCGACAGTCCTGAAGAAGTTGCACAAGTTGGCAGCATAGATGGGGCCGCCCTGTGATTTCATGAATTGCATCAGCAACTCATGTTCTGAATTCAGGAGAGCGTAGATCATGGCCGGGCTAAGAAGCCCAAAGCCTGTCAGAATGGCGAGAGGACTTTGGGAGTGCATGGATGTCAAATATCTCGTGCCAACCTCTGTGTGGTCCTCGATGCGCGGCACGTTGGCGACAATGGACAGGCACGCATTCATGTATTCGTTCAGATGAGCGCGGGCCGGGGCGTTGTTGCGGAACAGGCAAGCCGCGTTGTTGATTTTAGGTGAAATGTCTACCCGGTCCGGATCGATTCGCTCCACCCAGACTTCCCGGCAATATCCGAAAGACAGCTCCGGATCGATGGACAAGAGACCAGGGCTGAAGATCACCATATCAGCATCAATCCAAATAACTCGATCAAAGCCCTCGGTGAAGCATTGCCTCACCAACAGCAGCCGCGCGAGATCGGTCACCACCGTTATGTGTTGCGCCGCCTTCTCGCGGTACCAGGCCGGAGGCAGCTCAAGAAATTCGTCGCCTGTCATCTTGTAGGCAAATCCGGACTGCTCCGCCCAGGCCTTCACCGTCCTTATGCAGTCCTGAATCCAGCCAGGGACATCATGCGTGCGAAATGATTGCACAACGACCGTGGTTGATTGTGTAGGCATCTGCAATTCGGTAGGCCGGGACCCTGGACTCAACGCAGCTGCTGATGGAATGTGCGCGGGTCGCCATCACCCACTCGGTCCCCCGACAATGGAACGCCAAAACCTTGAGAATCCATCTTCATTCCTGCCACACGGTCGTTTTGTACAACAAAGGTAATGCGCGCCGTTGCCGATGAGCGCATGGCAAAGCTGCCATCATCCTGCTTGAGCAGGCGTTCAGGGGCTTCCCCTAGCGGCTCGATCATCAGCCGTCCATTTTCATCAAATACCCGATAGGTGCGGCGATATTGTGCAAAAGAGTCATGCAAGTTGGATGAAAGCCGGTCGAGTTTGAGCACGAACGTTCCGGTAAGTTGTTTGCGCTCCGCGTCAGTAACCGGCTTATCGGCGAGAGTCCTTGACGGAGCCGGTTGGGATGCCGGGAGCGCTGGCAAGCCAAGCACGGCCCGCGCCAGCGCCCTGCTGATGGCATAGGCGTTTTGCCCCTCAGTATTGGTGAGCACCACAATCGTGAGTTGATCTTCAGGAAAATCGTAGAGGCTGCCGCTATAGCCAAGCAACGAACCGTGCTGGCCCACGCGGCGGTGGTCCTCCTCATGATTGATCATCATGGCAAAGCCATATTGGGCTTTCGGGTCCTGCGGACTCATCCGGGCCGCCGCTCCCTCCGCAGTCGTCATCATCTTGAACGTCTCGGGACGAATCAGCTTTTTCTCCTGGATGGCCCGCCAAAGCTGATAGAGATCTGCCACGTTGCTGCAGAAACGCAGATCGGAGTTGTAGGCCATGTCATTTTCGTTTGCCGGCACGTAGGTGCTCCCCATTTTGCGGTAGGAGTGCGCCAGACCGTGAACTACGGTGAAATCGTCGCAATAAGTAGTGGACTTTACGCCGGCGGGCAGAAGGATATTCTGCTGCACGTAGTCAGCAAAACTCTGTCCGGTTACACGCTCCACGATCGTAACCAGGAGTTGGAAGCCGGAGATGGACCAATCCCACTTGCTCCCTGGCTCGTTCACCCAGTTCTTGCCTGCGTAGAGCGCCATCACTTCGTCCAGGGCCTTGGGCTCGCGGCTGGTTGCTTCGATGGGATCTCCGAGATAGTGATAATCGACAACTCCGGAGGTGTGATTCAGCAACTGGCGAATGCTAACGTGCCGCCCTTGCGTAGGAAATTCCGGAATGAACTTTGAAATATCGTCGTCCAGTGACAACTTGCCACGCTCCACCTGTTGCAGCACGGCAATCCCGGTGAAGGGCAGCATGGGACCGACCACGTGATACACAGTTGCTTCGTTGACAGGTGTCTCCAGCCCCAGATCTGCGAGACCGTACCCTTTATGGAGAAGGATGCGGCCTCCGCGGGCCACCAGGACTGAGGCTCCCGCGACTCTTTCGCGGGCAATAACCTGTTTTACGACCTCATCGAGATCAGGAGAGGAGCCCGCGGCCGCAAAGGCATCGGCGCCCAGTAAGCTGAGAAGTGCGACTGCCAGGATGACGAGAGTGGAATTGCGCATGGACAGGAATTATAGCTGCCGGAAGATGGCCGAAATTGCCTAAATTGGTAATCCAACTACCCAAACGCCGGCAACTAGTCGTGCCCTCGCACAAACCTGATACCATACACAGTCCCAAAATACTGGTTGATAGTCATATCGGAGGGAGTTGCCACGGTGGCCCCGGATAATCGTTTTTATCGAGCACTCTTCGTTTGCATTCTCGTTACGCTCGCTGGCGGACTCATGCAAGGCCAGAATCGCAGCCAGTTTGAGGTTACTGAGACCACCATAGTTGAGACCCAGGGGGCCATTCGTGCCGGTAAAGTGACTTGCCATCAATTGGTAGAGGCTTATCTCAAACGCATCAGGGCTTATGACCAGTCAACCGGGCTGAATGCCATCGTACTTGTCAACCCCAATGCTCTTGCGGAAGCCGACCGGCTGGACCGGGAATTCAAGCGCACCGGAAAACTCCGCCCCTTGCACGGAATCGCGGTGATCGTAAAGGACAACTACGATACCAACGACCTTCAAACCACCGGCGGCTCTTTGGCGCTGAAGGGCTTTGTGCCCGCGGAAGATGCCTACATGGTGAAAAAGATTCGCGAAGCGGGCGGCATCGTCCTGGCAAAATCGAATATGGCTGAATGGGCCTTCAGTCCTTATCTCACTGTGAGTTCCATCGCCGGCATCACCCGCAACCCTTACGATCTGGATCGGGTGCCTGCCGGGTCAAGTGGAGGCACGGCCGCCGCAGTCGCCGCCAGCCTGGGAGAGGTGGGATTGGGCACGGATACGGGCAACTCGATCCGCGGTCCATCCTCTCACAATGCGCTCGTGGGCATTCGGCCCACCATGGGCCTGACCAGCCGCGATGGAATCATTCCCTTATATTTTGGCAATGATATGGGTGGCCCCATGGCGCGGACCGTCGAGGATGCGGTGAGGGTTCTGGAAGCGGTTGCCGGATATGATCCGGCCGATCCGGTTACGAAACTTTCCGAAGGCAAGATACCGAAGAGCTATACCCAGTTCCTGGACAAGAAGGGCCTTCGTGGAGCCCGGATTGGCGTCTTCAGAAAGTATATTGACGCTCCAACGGCTGACCCGCAGGTCAAGGCCCTGACCGAATCGGCCATTCAGGATCTGAAGGCCCAGGGCGCGGAAATCATTGATCCTTTCGTGGTTCCCGACTTTGAAAAGCTTACTGACAATATCTGGTGTGGGGATTTTCAAGCAGACTTGAATACCTACCTGGCGGCGCACGCGCAGAATGCCCGCTATAAGAACCTGGCGGAGATCGTTCAGTCAGGCCTGTACTTGCCCTACGTGGAAAGCCGCCTGAAAACAGCCATTGCGCCGAAAAACCCGGCGACAGGGCAAGACGCGCCTTGCCTGGATATTTACCATAACGAAAAGAAGATCGCCTTCCGTACCGCCATGCTGGCAGCCATGGATAATGCCGACGCCAGGGTAGACGCCATTATTTATCCCACATGGAGTAATCCTCCGCGGAAAGTCGGGGACATGCAGAGTCCAGCCGGGGATAACAGCCAGATCTTGTCGCCACAGACAGGCTTTCCGGCAATTACGGTTCCGATGGGATTTACCTACGACTCGCTACCCGCTGGACTCACTTTCCTGGGCAGGCTCTTTAGCGAGCCTGTATTGATCAAGTATGCCTATGCGTACGAACAGGCCACCAGGCATCGCCATCCGCCCGAGAAGTTTCCGCCACTCAAGAGTCAACGCACCACTACGAAAGAGAGATAGCTCCGATGAAGAAACGTATCGTTCATGTGTCCTTGGTTCTGCTTTTTATTGCACCGTCGCTTTTTGCGCAAAACACCCCAGGCGCCGCCAAACCGGATAGCGGCGAGCAGCACGAGTTCACAATCGCAAACTTCAAGACCGAGAGCGGTGCAACGTTACCGCAGGCGCGCGTGGTATACGCAACGTACGGCCACCTGAACGCAGAAAAGAACAATGTGGTGCTCCTTCCCTCGCACTACATGGCCACGTGGCATGGCTACGAATGGCTGATCGGACCAGATCGCGCTCTGGACTCCTCCAAGCTTTTCCTGGTCGCAACCGAGCTGTTTGGCAACGGACGCTCCTCGTCACCCAGTAACACACCGGAACCGTTCCACGGTCCGCGCTTTCCAGTTATGACCATCCGCGACAACGTGGAAGCCGTGCACCGGCTGCTCACGGAGGAGTTGAAGGTCACGCACCTGCGCGCCATTGTCGGCTTCTCCATGGGGGCAGAGCAGGCCTTCCAGTGGGCTGTAAGTTATCCCGACTTTGCCGACCGCATCGTAGCCACTTCCGGTACGGCAAAATGTTACCCGCATGGCGTGGTGCGCCTGGAAGGCCAGATCGCCGCAATTACCACGGATGTCGCGTTCAAGGATGGCGACTACACGGCTCCTCCCACCAAAGGACTGGAGGCGTTTGCAACCGTCTGGACTGCGTGGCTCTTTTCCCAGGAGTGGTGGCGCAAAGAGTTGTGGCGTGGACGTTTCCCGGACGCCACTTCATTTGAGCAGGTGTTGAACAACTTCCGCACACACTTTATTCCCGGCGCTGACGCCAACGATCTGATCCTGCAGATGCGGACCTGGGAGCGGCACGATGTGGGAAAGACGCCGGGGTTTAACGGAGATGTTGAACACGCGCTGCGCTCTATTAAAGTTCCTGTGCTCTACATGCCATCTGAAACCGATCTCTATTTCCCCCTCGGCGATGCGCGTTACGAGGCCGCGTTCATCCCAGGCGTTACCCTCACGCCAATTCCCTCGCTCTGGGGACACACCGCTGGAGCAGCCAGCAATCCGGCCGATGGAAAGTTCCTGAACGAAAACATTGGGCGTTTCCTGGCGGCGGGCCATTAGCGCGAGGCCAAAGGCTAAACATATTGCTTGACAGAACATCAGAGAGTCATGCCCGGTAAGATTTCCAACTGAGAGGATTTTGCTGGTAAATAAAGAAGGGAGTTATCATACATAAAACAGCCCGGAAGAATTCGGGCATGTCGACTCAACTGGAATGAGCGCAAGGGAAAGTCTGTTATGTCTCTTGATTGGTCACAATGCCCTGGAGTAGAGAGCGACCCGGAGAAAATGAGCGGCGCCTGGGTGTTCCGCGGGACCCGATTTCCCATTTCCACCATTTTTGAAAACCTAGAGCAGGGCGCTAACATCGATGATATTTTGGAGTGGTATCAGGGCCTGAACCGCCAGCAGATCCAGGAGGTAGTCGCCTTTGCCGCCAGGAGCGCAGACGCTCAACCGGCGCACTACTGAATGCTCATTCTTTTTGATCATGGCACACCTGCTCCTCTCCGCCGATCCCTCATCGGCCACACTATTGCCACTGCATACGAATTGGGTTGGGCCACGCTCAAAAATGGCGCATTGCTGCAATCGGCAGAGCTGGCTGGATACCAATTGTTAATTACTACGGACAAAAGCCTGGCGTATCAGCAGAATCTTCGCGGACGTAAAATTGCCATCATCGCCCTGGGCCAGGCAAACTGGCCGATCGTGAGGACTCGTATTGCGCAGATTATTGCTGCCGTCAACGCTGCAGAGGCAGGCAGCTACCAATTGGTCGAAATGTGAAAAACCGAGAAGGCCATCCCTAGTCACCGGCGAGCGCGCGATAGCGATGGACAGGCGGCGGCATGGGAGAATCCGGTCCCTTGATGCTCTTCCACAGTATCTCGTTGAGAGCATGCATGGGGGCGCGATCCAGGTCTGAGAAATCCATCTGCTGGCTCAAACGCGCGCCAAAGGACTTCTCGGTGTTCCTGGCCGCCAAGTCGACCTGTGCAGGCCGCAGACTGTAGGGTGTCAGATCGGGTTCGGTTCCGAAGGACGCGTACATGGGCAAGGCAGCAGCATCGTACTGGCTCATGGGAGGAAGTCCCAGCAACAGCTCCATGGTGCGGAGCATGGAGCTGGTGGAGTAGAGAGTGCTGTCCACGATGCCCCGCTTCACATAGGGACTGATGACCAGGCCGGTGGTGCGGCGGGCATCCACGTGGTCCGGACCGTCTTGAGCGTCATCTTCGATAATGAAGATGGCGGTGGTTGGCCAGTACCTGCTATGAGTGACGCGCTCCACCAGCATACCCACCGCTACATCGTTGCTCGCCACCATGGCCACCGGCGTGAATGATCCCGGGCGCGTGCCGTTGGTGTGGTTCTCCGGCAGGCTCATCACAATGTAGTTGGGAAGGCGCTTCTCAGCATCCGGGCTGTCAAAATCTTTTTCATAGGCATCGAATTCCCGCAGGAACACCTGCATGTTCTCGGTATCGCGCGTGCCTGATCCCCGATAGTCCCTGGCCACATGGCCCCACAGCGCATCTGCGCCGTAAGCAGCCTCCATGGTGGTTCCATCACTGGCTCGGGCTGCGTATTCGCCGTAGCTGCGATAGGTGAGTCCTTTGCGCCTGGCGAGGTCCCACAGGCGACCCGCCGACGGCGTGTTGGCCGGCGAACTCACAGCCTGGCTGAAGCCGCCATACTCCGGCGGCCAGCGGCGTTCGTTAAAGTCGGTCGCGTAGGCGGAGTTGGACCAGGAATGTCCGTCAATGCTGACTTCGCCATCACAATAGAGATTGTCCAGAATCACGAACTGCTCGGCCAGGGCATGCTGGTTGGGGGTAACATTGTGGCCAAAGATCGTCAGGCGAGAATCGCCATTGCCTTTGGGAAGATCGCCAAACACCTGGTCGTATGTGCGATTTTCTTTAATGATGTAAATGATGTGCTCAATTGGTGATCCGGCGCCAACCTGGCGAGGAATAATGGAAGGCGCATTGGAAGGCCGGGCTTCCGTGAGCAGCGAATCATTATATGGGGTATTGGCGTTCACGGCTTTGGTGTACCCGGGAATCTTTGTCCGCAGGTTATTCAAGGAAAGAAGCTCCACGCTGCCCTTTTGCAGAGTCTTCACCGAGCCATTGCCCTCCGGACCGGGCGGCAGAGGACTATCCGGTCCACGAATATTCGAGTGACCGGATTCACCCTTGCTGTTGGCAATATAAAGATGATGGTTCGAGTCTGCCAGCGCCAAAGCTGAAGGATACCAGCCGGTGGGGATGAAGCCCAGCACCGTACTGTGCGCCTGGTTGGAGATGTCTATGACGGTGAGGGAATTATTGTCGGCGTTGGCTACATAGAGAAGTTTGCGAACCGGATCAATTTCCAGAGCGTCCGGCGTCGAGCCTTCCGGGGCCTGGGGGTACAGCGTAGTGGAGAGCCGCTCCAGCACGCGGCGCTTCCTGGTGTCAATCACATAGACGGTATTGTCGTTGGAACACGCCACGAACAGCCTGCCATCGGCGGACATCTTCATGTCGTTGGGATTCGAGCCAACACGGATCACGCTGGTTACGCGGTTCCGTGCCGTGTCAATCACGCTGACCGAACTGCTGGCCCAATTGGAGACGAACAGAGTCGAGCCGTCTTTGGAGAAGACCAGTTCATATGGATTGACTTCCACTGGAATGCGAGTAACGATCTTGCGGCTTTTTGTATCGAAGACGACAATGTTGCTCGGCTCAGCGTTAACGCCTCGATTGGCGGCGTAAAGCAGGTCCTTCTTAGGATGGTAAGCCAGGCCCGACCAATAGACTTTGTTGAGTTCAAGAGTCTCGTCGAGCTGCCCGGTTGGCTTCGCGCTCAGGCGGCCATCGCTGTATTGGAACTCGTAGACGGGAGCGAGGGTCGGCTTGACCTTGCTTCCGTTTGCATTGCCTCCGGAAACGTAAAGGGTCTTACCGTCAGGGGCCCAGGCCAGGCCCAGCCATGTAGACTTGAGTACGATTCTCTGGGCCACCTGATGGGTCCTTGTGTCAATTACCACTAACCCGTGCGGGTTATAACCGGAATGGGTGGCGATCACGGCGCGTCCGTCGGGCGCGACGGTCATCTTGAGAACCATATCTTCTGTTTCAACCATGGGCTTTCCCGCAGGAGTGATCCGCCAGCCGTTGGGCAAGTCAAAGCCGCCGGGAATGGGATGCGGACGCCGGTCCGATTGAGCCAGGGTGTGAAGAGGCAAAAACAGCAGAAGGAGAACGGCAGGCAGAATCACCACGGCAAGACGCGAGGTTGATTTCATAGGAGCCATAAATTTAGGCGAACCATGTTAATTGAAGGTAAAAACCGTGGGCAATCGCTGCCGGGGGCCATCGGGCGCGGCGAATGGCCGGCTTGCCGTGGATTCGGGTAAAGGGGGGTTGGTCGAAGGCTGGCCGCGAAGAGTATACTTTTGCGCACAAATTGAGAACAGTGAGGGAGGATCTCTTGGCTGCTTCAACCGTAGCGGTGCCGGTGCGGAAGAAATCTCGTTGGTTTCTAAAGTTGCTGGCTGCGCTGGCATTGGTGCTGATTGTCTTGGCGTGTACGTTCTACTTGCGTCCGATCCTGATCGGCAATGCGATTACCCAGTTGCGATTGTGGAGGCATGGGATCCACAGCCACTATGTGCAACTAGGACAGTACCGTATTCATTACCGGGTGACCGGGGAGGGGCGTCCGCTGGTTCTGGTGCACGGCCTGGGCGGACGTTCGCTGGACTGGCTGGACATGATCCCGCAGTTCAAGGCCAGAGGTTTTCAGGTTTACGCTCTCGACCTGCTGGGGTTCGGGCTCTCCGACAAGCCGGATGTGGACTATTCAATCTCCTTGCAGACTAATATCCTGCGCCAGTTCATGGACAGCCAGGGGATACAGCAGCCGGACATGGCGGGCTGGTCCATGGGCGGCTGGGTCGGGCTGAAATTTGCGGCTGAAAATCCGCAGCGCGTCCACCGGCTGATGCTCCTCGATAGCGCAGGCATGAAATTCGATGCCGTCAACGCTTCCGCCCTGCTGCCCAGCAACCTTAAGGAACTGGACCACATGTTTGAGGTGCTCACGCCTCATCCCCGTCCCTTGCCCGCATTTATAGGACGTGACACCTTGCGTTTTCTAAACCAACAACAGTGGATCACGCGTCGCGCCTTGCTTTCCATGGGAGAGGGCAAAGACCTGATGGATGGCAAACTGGGAAGCGTAAACATGCCGGTCCTCATCGTCTGGGGTAAGCAAGATGTTCTCACGCCGCTTTCGGTCGGCGAGGAGATCCATAGGGAGATTCCACAGTCCACCTTGTTTGTAGTGGACGGCTGCGGCCACCTCGCGCCCACAGAATGCGCCGATAGAGTGGTGCCGGAGATGGAAAAGTTTGTTCAGTGAGAAACAAGCACCCAGGGAAACCTGCTTCAACGGGCATGGGACAGCAGCGACGAAAGCAGAGCGCTAATCCCATTCCATAGGATCTGCACGCCAATGCAGACCAGCAGAAACGAGGAGAGCCGCAGAATAACGCTCATGGCTGTAGCTCCGAGAGTATGAGCCAGCCTTTCTGAGAACCGGTAGCAGAGGAAGATGCTCAACGCAATCAGGGCTGACGCGATCACCGCCGCGAGGATGGCCCGGAAGTCTACTGGGTGACGGTGCGCCGAGTTAGCGCCCAGCGTGATGGCCACGGAAATAGATCCTGGTCCCACCGTCAGCGGCAGCGTCAAAGGATAGAAGGCCTGCAGGAGCGGATCGTCGGGTTGCCTGTTTCGGCCCACCTCGCCGCGTTCTCCTTCCTCTCCCCGCTGCAGCATGATCCATCCGTTTGAGATCACCACCAGGCCTCCACCCACCTGCACGACCGGCAGCGAAATGCCAAAAAACGCCAATATGTAAGTCCCGATGAAGTACGATCCAATCAGCAGGAAAAAGCTGTTGACCGCAATCTGCCGTGACAATGCCTTGCGCCCTTCCGGCGAGTATTCCCCGGTCAGGGCCAGAAAGATGGGGCTGCCTCCCAGCGGGTTCACGATAGGAAAAAGTGCGCTGAGAAGTAAGAGCAAGGTTTTCGCCGCATCCATCATCTCGCTTTCCCCAGGATTGCAGTATAAAGGTGATTCCCTCTTTGCTGCTCTCGTTTGCGATCACGCGGTGGGCGAGATGAAGGGGCCGGCGGTGGGCCGCTAGCGAATGTGGCTTGGACTACAGCCCCGGGTGTGAGGATCCAACCCCACATCCCGGGCAAAATGCGGCTGTTAGCTACGGATGGCCGAGGAACTGTTCCTTGCCGCCCGTGATCTGATTTACTTCCGCCATGATGGCGACCATCTGGGGCGCGCTCTTCAAGGCGTAGTTAGGCCCCGTATAGCCCCACCAATCCCAGCAGCCGGCGGTATTTGCAGGAACGACAGAGGCAATGGTCTGCGGATACAGAACCATGACATTGTTGCCATCGGCCCACTCGTTGATGCCCGACCTCTGAATGAACGTGAGTCCTATGGCTTGCTGGTTTCCCGCGCAGCCATGCAGAGCAACTACCAGGCGGCAAGCTTGTCCCTGCGCGCAGCTCTGCGGGACAAAGACCCAGGCCGTGCCGTCCATGTCAATGGATGAGCAACGATTGTTGGGACAAAACTGATTCTGGTTAAACTGGATGAAGCTTCCTCCCAGGCTGCCGGAATGGCGCGCATTTAATGGTCCATAGAACATGGTCAGAAATGTCTGTTCAGGATCGATGCCGCAGGTGTTGATGAACGGCGCCGCCAGCACCGCGCAGGCGTTCACTCCGTCCGGCGTGACCCAGGAGTGCTCTGCGCCGGTAAAGTTGTTGTAGGTAATGTGGCTGTTGCTGGTAAAGCTCTGGTAATACTGATGGAGAGCGTTCATGGTGGGCTGCTGCACCACGGTATCCAAAACACCGCTGAACATGTAAATCGGCTTGCCGGCAATGTTGCTGGTGGGATCGATCTGCCCGGCGTTCGCTTCAGAGTTGGTGAAGCTCACCAGGGACCCAACCGGAACCCCCGAGCCGGTGGCGCAGATGGTCCCCCAGAGAAACAGATTGTCCTGCGCGCAAAAATACGTGCCGCCGGCAACTACTGCGGCGCCAAAGATGCTTTTGGAATAGGCGACCTGGAGTTGTACGGCCATAAAACCGCCCGAGGAAACTCCTGCCACGGTGACGGTATTTGGGTTGACATTGTAAGAACCCAGATTCGCCTGTGCCGATGCAGGTTTGGAAATACCATACGCCAGCAGCAGAACAGCCCAACCAGCCACAAGTAAGTTCTTCATCAATTTTTCCCCCTGTCTTCACAGATCGAGTTCGCAAAAATTGGCCGCTGTCTGAAACTGCGAAATACCAGGGAGATGGACTATTTCTTTTCCTCTGGCTTCGCGCTGGGCGGGAGGAGCCCGTTCAAACGAAGGTACAGTGCCGCCATCCCGTAGTGGTCCGCCCAACTGCTGGACAGCCCCATAAAGGCCCAGGCTCGCGGCCTTGGCTTGCCATCCAACCAGGTGATGCTGTCGCTTATCTTGGAGTCATCGGCTTTTGCCAGTGCCGTGTGGCAGAATTCAAACGAAGCTTTAAGCGCGGCCACCAGCTTTTCCTTGCCTTCAGTTCCCTTCAGTTCCTCCATCTTCGGCCGCGGAACATCGCCCGCGCTGGAACAAAAAAAGTAATTGCCAGACGCGATATGGGCAGCCAAGTGACCAAACGTCATCTGCTCAGGTGTGGGTGCATAGCCGAACTTGTCGGCCGGCATCTCTTCAAACGCTCCAACCATGTTTTTCTCACGGCCAGCGAGCATCGTACGCAGAACATCGGAGACCGGTGATTTTGTTTGCTGTCCCAGAGCAGCGGCGGCGGACAGGAGAAGAATGCAACCCACAAGAAAGCGCTTCATGAATCCTCCAATTCTTTCACCACGAAGGATAAACTGGTCTTCAGCGCAAGTCCATTCTGGGAGCCGCAAGTAATTCTGAAGCCGTGGCGGGAGAAAGTGTAAGCACCGATGGGACCCGGTCAGAATCTGCAAGGCGCAAAAGGCCGTAACATATGCCTGCCAATCCGTTCATCAGGGCCGGCGACTCCACGCCCAGCGGAACTCCGCACAGCCAGCCGTACTTCTTCATGCTGTCCAGGATCTGGTTTGTCAGCTCATCCACTCTTTGAGCAAGCTCGTGGCTGCCGGTTGCTTCGCAGGCCTGCAGCAGGAAATCCAGATTGCCGAGATCCCCGTGGCACAATGAGTGGTTGGTGCCCGGGGGATGGCTGAGGGTCGCCTGAAGCGCGCGTTCCAGGTCCTGGCGAACGATGGGATGATCGCTGTGTGCCAGCGCAGCCACCCTTGCCATGCCGATCCCCGGAGCGCCGTAGCACCAGGCCATGGACGGCCCCACTGCCTTCTGGGCTCCCATTTCAAATGTGCCGGCGTATTCGGTCCAGTTCCGCGCCTCAGAAGAGTAACGGCTACTTTCGTAAACAATCGCTTCCAATGCGGCAATCCTGTACTTCTCGTCTCCGGTTGTGGCAGCCAACTCCACCAGGGCCCAGGCGATGCCCGCTGATCCATGCGCGAATCCAGTGATCGGGCTCGTCGTCTGCAGGTTGGTGAACCAGGCTAGCCCGTTTTCCATTGGCTGCGCCTTGGCCAGGAGGCGCTCTCCACATTGGACGCAAGCGGCGAGTATCTTGTCCGAGGGTAATACTTTGTGCAGCGCCAGCAGACCGCCTATGCATCCAGCACAGCCACCCACCACATCCAGGGCTTCGTCCTTTTCGATGAGTTCCGGCAACCGGTCAACCACTCCAAGGGCGTATGAAAACAGTTCTGGATCATTCCACAGCGCGCCAAGGTGGGAGAGCATATAAATGATTCCTCCCCAACCGCTGAAGGCGCCAATCGAATAGAGATACTGGCCAGTACTCTCGAGTCGTATCTGCAGAGTCTTGAAGGCGCGGCGAGCGAGCTGGGTGTATCTGTCAAACCCGAATGAACCCAGATAGGCCAATGCAAGAATGACTCCAGAGGATCCACCGTACAGGTCTTCGAGCAGCGCGTCGAGTGACCAAATCTTGTTCAGATAGGCGAAGCCAATCCAGGTCACGTGGGATCCGTCCTGCAGTGAGAGCTCTTCAAGCCTGTCGCCAATCCGGCGGGCCTCTTCGATCAGCATGGGACGCAGTTGCTTCCGGCTACAAATGGAGGACGCCCAGATGGGTTGGTATCTGGACCATTTCATCTCCTCTGCCCCGAGGTCGAGAGTGGCCATGGACGCGCCGATGAACCAGATTTGCCGGCGGCGGTCCTCGTCGCTCAGACCCTGGACATGTTCCCTTGACAGGTCCATTCCTGTCTTGTCAAAGAAACAATCGATCTTTTTGCCGGTGCTGGTAAACAAGTCTTTGCATGCGGGGCGAGTGCTGAAGATAGGAACGTCACCTCCCATCAGATCGCGGCGTTCGGCTTGAATCAAGCGCAAGAGGTGCGGGTTGTCTTCAACGCCGGCCCACAGGCCATCGAGCAATCGATCCAGGTCAAGCGCATCGCGCAGATAATCCGGATGGAGGGTCTGCGAAAGTAATACTCCGTAACCGCGCGTGGCCCGGACCACAACCCGGACCTCATCCTGAGCAAATCGCTCGAGCGGGCCATCGTTCGCGAGTAGTTCGTTGCGATGGGAGCGAAGCAGATCGTACATCCGGGAGAAACCAGAAACGATTGGCTCGGCGTACTGTTGGACATCTACCTCTGCGCCGTTGATGTTAGGACGATTGTGGCCGCCCGGCATGCGAAAAGCCTGCTTCACGGCGGCCATCTCGTCCGTGCCCGCGCCGGCCCATTGCAAGACGTTGTCCGATAATTGGCCCGGCGCGCCACCCAGGCCGCTCAGGTCCATGCCGGTGTAGTCATCGTGCGCCCAGCTTCGTCTGGGAAGGAACCCGATCCGGAGAACTGACCGCGCTTTAGCCAGGCTCACCATCTGGATATCCGGCTGCTTCAGATCAATCCCGCGAACCCAGGGATGAAACAACGCTTCCAGGTCCACCAGGATGGGGTGCTCACCGTAAGCCAGAAGGTTCTCAAAGTGAAAGTCGGTTGCCTCCAATATGTACAGAATCGCCAGGTACTCGCCTTGCCTTTCATAAAACCGAACCACTTCTTCTCTGGACCCGCAGCCCGCCGTCTGCACAAACTCTACCCATCCATGGTCTTCACAATCCAGGATCTTCAGTTTGCGGAGTTGAGGATTGGCGCCCTTCTCATTCACCCATTGGATGAAATCCTGGAAATGTCTGTCTACAGCCATCGATCTCGGTTTGTAGACCAGCTTCGATCCATCTTTGAATCGCGCAATGACCACGGACCTGCCTTGACGGTGCGTGTCTCCTGCGCCGGCCGCAGCTTCCACCAGGATGGCGCTCTGCGAATCAAGATTGAAGAGCCTTGCTATTTGTGGCCAATCCGCAGCCAGGTGCTCCAGGAACTCGCTGCTGAAGCGGACCCAATTGTCGATGCAGGCAACGATTCGCCGGGCAAGCACCGGATATGCGGCCAGAAGCCCCAAGGCGATATCCGCGCGGCCCAGCCGCTCTGTGAAATTGCTGAACCGCTCAGCGGGCGTGGCTCCCGCGAGCACTCCTTCAAGCCTGGCTGCGTTGAGTTCCAGCACCATCGTTTTTTCAATAATCGCCAAAAGCTGCCGGGGCAGGTTGGCGAACAGGGCATTGACTGTTTGCACCGCGTCAATGGGAGCGCCGTCAATAGGCACACCAGGCCGTCCCCGTTTAAGATCGACGATTCTTGATTCCAATCTCCGCCGCGCATCGATCATCAAAGGTTCAATCAAATTCAAAAATCCAGCGGTGGTGGCATTCCTGATGGCGCCCCAATTCTCACGTCCTCCTTCGCCCGGCTTTGCAGGCGAGGAGTAGGCGCCGGCCAGCCGCTCCACCCACGGCGGAGCCGCGTCGTTGCCATCCAATTCTTCGGCGCGCGTTCCCAGAACCTGTGTGAATTCCTCTTCCGTGATCCCATCCATCGCCAGCCGTTCAGAGAAGTACGTGTCCTGATCGAAGGGAGAGCTGGCTCGCCACAAAGACAGGGTCTCTGCAGCAAGCTCAGGGTCAACCGTGACCGGAGTCTTAGTTCGCAGCCGGCGGACCTCGGAAAGTCTCTCCATCAGGGTGGATGCCCGGCGCCAGACGGCACTATCAAGGATGGACTGATTCATGGGAAGCAAATCAAGAATGCGGAGAACATCACGATTAAGGCGGGCAAACTCATACCTGATACTTGCTTTTATGGTGAACTCAGGACCGGCGCGCCCGCCTGGGGTTAGCCGGTCCCTGGTTATTCCACATCTTTAGAGTTTCAGGTTTATTGAGTTTTTAGTGACACGGGCAGATAACCGAATCCAGGGTGCAATTGATAGCGGTGGTTTCAGGTACGCACCCACACGCCTTCCAATTGTTGAAAGTGCACACCGTGCAGTTCGGCGCCGTGGTTTCGAACGCCTCTTCTCCCAAAGCGAGTCCCGCTGCGGCCTTGAGTTCGTCGGTGGTCAGATCTGTGGGGCCGGCGGGATTGCCAGGCAGGCGTTGAAGTTGCTCGGCAGACAGGCTGCGCCGGTATCGGGGATCCCTCCACGCGCGAACGATATCCAGGTTGGACATTGCGGGAGGAACCTGTGTGTTTTGTGGAAAGTTGGCAATGACTTCCATGGAAGCTCCTTTCGGATCAGTTTAAGACAGGCTATACCCTGCTCCATAACGGGACTGTTGTCAAGCATAAAACTGATCTTCATCTGCAGTCGTGCCATGACATAAACCTGTTTTGAAACACTCTCTGGTAGCATCCCCGCACCGTGCCCGGTGAATGAGACTCTCCCGCCAGCGGCGGCACAAAATGCTGGTCGTGCCCGGCGCGGGAATTAATTGGTGCGAGATTACAAAAGCTGCTGGATTCTCACAAGCCGCGCCGGCTGCCCCCGGGTATAGACAGACCAAAGCCGTTATGAATGTCTGCCATCAGCCTGCACAGATATAATCGGCTCTCTTATGGGCTCATCCTCGACCGGCACGGCTCGGCGGACATTCCCAGCCTCCATGGTGTTCCAGAAGACTTGGCGCCCCTACCAGGCACAATTCCTTGAGGGGCTCGATTTATATCTCGATGATAAGCGGCTGCATCTGGTTGCGGCCCCAGGTTCAGGAAAGACTGTATTAGGGTTAGAAGTAATCAGGCGGGTCGACCAGCCGACTCTGGTGCTGACTCCCACCATCACGATACGCGACCAGTGGGTCGATCGTTTGCTGGATTGCTTCCTTCCTGCTGGCGAGTCCCGCCCTTCATGGGTATCCACGGACGTGAAGAGGCCCGCGCCATTCACCGTGGCCACCTACCAGGCATTGCATGCTCTCTGTTCCGGCGAACTGATGAAGGAAGCAGAACAAACAATTGACCAAGAGGATCCTGCTCAAAGCCATAATCAGGAAAAAGACAGTGCTCCCGGGAACGATCTGCCGGAAATTGCAATTCCGTTTCCTGACGTGCTCGTGGACGCCGGATTCAGGACTCTCGTAGTGGATGAGGCGCACCACCTTCGCGCAGAGTGGTGGAAGACGCTGACTTTTGTAACTGCGCGCCTGGAAAACCCAACCATCGTTGCGCTTACGGCGACACCTCCGTATGACGTCTCTCCCTTTGAATGGCAGAGGTATGAGGAACTCTGTGGTCCTATCGACGCTGAAGTGTCGGTCCCCGAACTGGTCCTTCAAGGTGATCTGTGCCCCCACCAGGATTACGTTTATTTCAGCACTCCCTCGGGAAGGGCGCAGAAAGCTCTTTCTGATTTTCGTGCGGCGGTTGATCTTTTCGTCCAGCGCCTGCGGGAGAATCACGCGTTCACGGCGGTGCTGGCGACTCATCCTTGGCTGGCCTTTCCTGACGACTATGCCGAGGAAATCGAGGGCGATCCGCTGTATCTGTCCAGCATGGTGGTGTACCTGCAGGCCGTCGGCGCCAAAGTTCCATCGGGAGCGTTGCACACCCTGGGACTACGACCTAAGCACATTCCGCCACTCGACCTCAGCTGGCTGGAGATTTTGCTTTCACATTGCCTCTATGGCGACGCTCCCAGCTACAGCGAAGGCGCGGCAGTCTTCAAATCGCTGCGCCGTGAATTGCTGGATCTCGGCGCGATCGAGCGTCGTAGAGTCATGCTGCACAATCCATCGGAGCATGCCAGGCTTCTCACCGCATCGATCACTAAGTTGAAGTCTATTGAAGACATCGTGCGGCTCGAATCCGGCGCCCAAGGCAGCGAACTCCGCTGCGTCATTCTCACCGACTTCATCCGTAAGGCGGAAATGCCCCAGAATGCCGGGGCGCCTGCTGTCTTTGAGGAAATCGGCGTCGTTCCGATTTTCGAGACGCTGAGACGCGCTGGGCTCTCCGGCGTTCGCCTGGGTGTGCTGAGTGGGTCTATCGTTATTATCCCCGCGCCAGCCGTACCGCTGCTGCGGCAAGAGGCGCCGAAACTGGGTATTCGTTCTGACGATTTGTCCATCAATCCTTTGACTCATGATCCGGACTATGCCGTGGTCGAACTGCATGGCGAGCACTACCACGGGACGGTGCGGTTAGTGACCTCGGTATTGGAGCAGGGTGGAATCACGGCCCTGGTAGGCACCAAGGCGCTGTTGGGCGAAGGCTGGGATGAGCCTTGCATCAATACACTCATCTTGGCGAGCTTCGTTGGCTCCTATGTCCTCTCCAACCAGATGCGCGGGCGATCGATTCGAGTCTATGCCGGGCATCCCCAGAAGACAGCCAACATTTGGCATTTGGTATGTGTTGAGCCGGAAGTTTTCGAACCGGGTGGGGACTATGAGCTGCTCGTCAGGAGATGCGGCGGTTTTGTTGGCGTCAGCGCGACCGCGGCAACGATAGAGAACGGAACGGAGAGGTTGGGACTACCGCATCCGCCATTCCGTAGCAGCCAGATCCTGGAGATCAACTCGCACACCTGCACCCGGGCACTCGACCGCGTCGGCCTCCGCGAACGCTGGCAAGATGCACTCGCTGCAGGAACAAGCAAGGAACTGGCGGAAGGACTTAAGGCGCCGGAGGAGGTCCTGCCCCGCGAATTCATCCTGAAGAGCACGATTGGAAAACTTCTGTTTCAGGCTGGTTCTGTTTTCTTCACTTTTTTCCTAGCATCCATGCGTGAGGTGGCCGGTGGTTCCGCACAGGATTTTCTTCAGTTCGGGGCCGTTGTTGCAGGTGGCGCCGCTGTAATCAGCCTTCCTTGGGTGTCGCTGGCCTTGTGGCGTCTCATCCGCCATGGCACACCGGAACGGAGCATCCGCCAGATCGGTAGTGTGCTCCTCGATTCCCTCGAGTATGAAGGATCCATCAGCCGGCATTTTGCGCAGGCACGGAGATTTACTGTACATGCGAATCGAATCAAGGACGGTACGGTCTTTTGCTGGATTGGGGGCGGCACAGGAAAGGAGAAGGCTACTTTCCTGCGCGCCCTCCAACAGGTTTTTACACCCGTGGATCATCCCCGCTACCTGCTCGCCCGGCAGCCGTTCTGGCGAGTCTTTCGCGAAGACTATTTCGCCGTCCCTGATGTGCTTGCGCGGAAGAAGGAGTTCGCCGAGTTTTTCGCTCACCGATGGCGGAGTCTTGTCAGTCCGGTCCGGCTTGTCTATACCCGTACTCCAGAGGGACGCGCCCTGCTGCTTCGAGCGCGCATTCACTCACTTGCCGCCGCATTTCAGAAACGCCCGGAACGTGTGAGCTGCTGGAAATGATGGCGTTCTCCTACACGGTCCTTTTCCCACGATCTCTAGTCCTGGATCGTCAAGTTGAAGGTTGCAGTCTGAGTAATAGTCCCGGAAGTTGCTGTCACTGTCACGGGGATAGGGCCGAACTTGGCGCCGCCACCTCCGCCACAGCCGGCAAGCAATACCAGGGCGCCCAGCACGACGAAAGTCAGGAGCACGGCCGCCTTGCGGCGTTTCTTCGGCGTTGCAACCACGATCATTCCAATTAAGCCCATCCCGGCGAACGGCATCCAGGCTGCATAAAACATCCGGGGACGTTGGAGCAACGAATTCTGAGTCGTGGTGATTGTTACTGTCACACTGCCTATCGTGCTGCCTGCCGGCAGAGTGGATGGCGAAACGGAACAGGCGGAGCCGCGTGGCAACGTGGCAGAGCAGGTGAAGTTCACCACGGCCGGAGCCGCTGGACTGGAAGCAAACGTCACTGTGTTGGTAGCTGTCTGTCCCCCAGCGACCAGGATCGAGGGGAATGAAAAGGTGAGGCTAAAGCCGCCCACGGTCACGATGGCATCGGCCTGGGCTGTTGCACCGAACGGGTCCACCACCGTGAGAATCACATTGTTCGTACCCAATGGATACGGTCCAGGAGGAATCTGCGTTATCGTCACCAGTTCTCCTGGAGATCCTCCGTGGGAACCATTGTCCACATTTGCGTTCGCTGTGCCATTCGGGCCGGCAAATACCGTGACATTCTGGGCTATGGCAACAGGCAATTGATTCACATTGCAATTAAACGCGCATGAAGGAATCTGGATCGTATAGGTATTCGGTGGGGCCGGAGGTGGCAACGGGTTTCCGGCAACATCACTGACCACAACGGTGTACTGGGTTGAGGCCGTCGTAGTGATGCCGAATGACTGGATGTTGGTGCTCAGGCCTGCATCACCCGCATAACTGGTCCCAATGCTGCTGGGAGTATATGAAGGCGTATACGCTGACTCGAACAGATTGATGCCGGCGGCGCCTGCATTCAGTATCGGCGTCATGCAGAACGCCTGGCAGGTGGTAAAGGTATACGAATCGAAGGTATGGCTCCCGGTGATCGCGCCGGGAAACGCCTTGGGCGTGCCACACGCGCTGATCACGCCGTTGCGGTTGATTCTGTTGACTTGGGCGCCGGTGGCCGTGGTTACCCCCAGCAACGCAGGAGGTGTGGTCCCCAGGGTGTTGGTGATGGAGAGCAGTCCGGTGGGAAGACTGAAGTTCAGGACTCTCGTTCCCCCGGTAAAGTTTACCGTCAAAGCGAAGTCGGCGGTCTGGCCGCAGGGGTAATTGGAGGTCAGGGTAAAGGTGAATGGGCTCAGGTTAACGCCGCCAACCGCGCCTATCGCCACGTTGGCATAAGCGCTGGTGCCGGGCCGCGTGACGATCACGCCCGGAGTCGAAGAGGTCAGGGTAGCGGTCACGCCGGTGAGGGCTTGCACGCCTCCAGTGTTTTTCAGTTGGATGCTTAGGCTTGCGCCTTCACCGCGCTCGATAATGCCGTTGCCGTTTCCCGGGTTCTCATTGGCTGTAATCGCAGCCATTTCAGGGTTGGCGGTTCCCGCAACTCCCAGCGATTGGACGGCCGGGAGCGCCATCACAATTCCGTTGCCGGCGTCACGGTCAAATCCTGCGGCCATAATGTCGATTGCTGTGCTGGTCAGCGCCGTGCGCATCTGCGCGGCAGTTATCGTGGGCTTGGCCGACAGCACCAGTGCCGCCACTGAGGCTGCCGAAGGCGCCGCAGCCGACGTCCCAAAGAACGGACTGCCGAATCCTCCAACGCCGGTAACGGAAACACCGTCCGCCGCCGTGATATCTGGTTTGTTCAGCACAGAGCCGCCGGTTGCCGAGAAATTGCCCGGAGTAATGGCGCTTGAATCGCCGTTGAAGAAAATGTGACGAAGTCCATCTGAACTGAAGAATTCAGTCTGATTGGCGGCGGTAAACGGACCAGGAAATGGTCCATTGGGAGTGGGCGCGCCGGCGGAGGTAGCTGCCGGCGTTGCGGCTACCGTATAGGCTCCCGATGCTGCGGAATGGCCGTGCGTTTCTCCGGAGGTTGCTACCGCCAGGCGGCCGCGGAAGAGCACCAGGTGGAAGAAGCGATTTGCCGCCCCCGTGTGCTGAAACACCACGAGGCGATTGTTGTTGATTACGTTGGCGCTCCCGATCAGCTCCACCGGATCCTGCGTCCCATTCTGGATGTTGGTGGAGGCCCCCAGAATGCTCGCGCCCGTGCTGTTCAGGAGATAGAGATCGTAATCGTTGCCGGACCCACCCAGAGGATCTGCCCAGAACAGGCCCACCACCTGTTCTCCCGGCGAGGTAATGGTGTCGAAGCCATTGCCGCTGCCAAAATTGTGTACATTTCCCGAGGGCAAGGGCGCGGCCGCGGCTTGTGGGACAAAGTCACCCTCAAATGTCCCTGAGGTGCCCGCATCCAGACCTCCTTCGTTCCCGGCAGAGGAAAAGTAGAATGCGCCGGCGGCGACAACGTCGTTCACCGCCTGTATAACCACGCCACCCTGGCTGGTGGAGACCACCGCTGCGGTTTGCCCGTCTTGAAATGGAGTTTCAACGAAATAAAAGACGTCATCAACAATGATTTGGCAACCTGCGGTTTGCAGGGCCCTGATGTTGGCTGCGAAGCTGGTAATGCTGTTGTCCGCGGTGGCAAAGAAGAGGCTTGCGCCCGGTACCATGTCGTGAATGATCTCCATCATGGCCGTACCCTCATCCCCGGCCCCCGTCTGGCCGGCAAGCACGGTAAGACATGGCGGCGTTCCGCAGGTGGGAGGCAGGTCACCTGTGGCCTGGCTCAGCGCCGCACTGGTGACTCCGTCGGATAGAACGCCAATCTTCAAACCGGCTCCGTTGATGCCAAAGGCCCCGCGCGCATCCAGTGCCTGGTGGGTCAGATCGCCCTCCGTTCCAACTTTGCCCTGCCAGGTGATGGGTGTTCCCGGCGTGGAGAACATCAGCATCGCCAATTGCCGCCGGACGTTGGCTGCCCTTCTCTCAAAGCCCGGGGCAAGATTCAAGCGCAGCAAAGAGCCGCCCAGGGGAGCAATGGGCTGAACGCGCGCCGTTGATGAACCCTGCTTTGGCGAAATGAAGATCACATCCGGTGAAGAGGCAATGCCTTCAATCTGGTTGGGAGGAATAATGGCCCGGATGCTGCGCAACTTCGCATCTTGATAGAGGACTTGCGCGCCGGCGGCGGTCAATTGCTGCAGCAGTTCGTCTGTGACGTGGGCCACCATGTCCACCACGATGTTGTTGTTCGCGTCGAGATCGATCCCGGTATTTAGGTACGGCACCCCGGCCGCGACCGGCTTGCCCGCCATCATGCGCATCGTGTAAATGATGTTCGAGTCGATCTTCTGCTGAGCCGGCGTGCGCGCCGCTTTGTCCTGCTGCAGGGCCTGCATCTGCTGAAGGGCAGTCACCCCAATCCCGCTGATGCTGGATTGAGCGTCACTTGCCGTAACTGCCTTGTCCGGCGCCACGTCAGGTTGGAACTTGTGAAATTGCAAATCCGTGCCGGTATCTTTTGTGCTCTGGCCGCTGACGGAAATGCTCGCGGTAACCAGGAAAAGAACTAGCAGAATAATTCCAACTGGAGCAGAATAACGAACCTCTAGCTTGATCATCTCTTCACCTTCTTATTCTAGGAAACAGAAATTGTCGCGTGGCAACAATTGCACGATATCTTGCGTGGCAACATTGGCTCACTACCTGGCTTTTTTAACTAGCCGACTCGATTGGAACCTGGACGATTGAAAGCGAAACTATATCGAGGGTTGATTGCAGTATAGAGGTTTGATTTGCAGTGTCAATCTATAAACTGTGAAAAGCTAATTGCAATATCGATTCAGCATTCTATTGTTGGATAAGTGAGGAGTTTTACTTGAACTATATGGGTAGTTTCCACCGTGAAATAGCATCCATGATGTCTATAAGACGGTATGCCGAGCATGACGTTTATAGTTGCTGAATGACTTTAATGTAGTAATTATCATGCAGAAATGTGAGTTTAAAATTGCTGCTGCTCAGTAGCGTGCTCCTGATCTTGCCAAAAATGTGAGCAGGAAGAGCCCTTGAGCGAGTCGAAAGATGAGCAGCCGAAAGATGAAGGATGAAGGATGAAAGCCGAAAGATAAAAGATCAAGCTTCGTCTGGAAAATCTGTGGGTGAGAAACAGTATATGGAGCGATTAACTCGACCTTGCGTTTGATTGTTTGATTTGCTTGCCCAATAGAAGAGGAGCAGTAGCCGTGGCGGTGGGAATGTGGGAAGCGCGGGGTTGGCGCTTTCCAAGAAAGAGGGAAATCCCGATTTTGGTTTTGGGGATTTTCCTCTTTCG
>Ga0209168_10000206_pt1 | contig 67276 bp, 56 predicted proteins | sample Coa_R1_FD_187156 | JGI IMG/M metagenome (GOLD analysis project Ga0209168, IMG submission 187156) | Surface soil microbial communities from Centralia Pennsylvania, which are recovering from an underground coalmine fire - Coalmine... | ecosystem: Environmental > Terrestrial > Soil > Unclassified ...
GGAATCGACGCTGTCGACGCTGACTCCCAGGACGACCGCGTTGTGCTCGGCAAATTTCGGCTGATCGACCTGGAAATTGTGGGCTTCGCGCGAGCATCCGGGGGTTTGATCTTTGGGATAGAAGTACAGCACCACCCATTTGCCGCGATAGTCTTTGAGACTGACCGTCGTCCCTTCCTGCGAAGGCAGGGAGAAGTCGGGTGCGACACTGCCTGGGGTGGGAGTGGCCGAATGCGATAACAAGCGAGGAACCAGCAACGCAAAAGCCACCACCACGACGAGAAAGATCGCAAAACGCAACATGTGCTCCTCCGCGGTCCCGGGGCTGATTCTAACTCACGGAGGCGCCCCATCGGCAGCAAATGGTCTGCACTTGATATGATGGAGTATTCCGAAATACTCATGGGGAGACCAGACGTGGCTCAGACCGAAACTGACGGCCTAGAAGTGTTGGAAACCAGGGAATGGGTAGACTCTCTGGACTATGTTTTGTCCCACGGAGGCCCGAACCGGGCTGGCCGTCTTTTGCAGCAACTGGCGTTGCACGCGCGGCGCGAAGCCGGCATTAACCTGCCATTCACGGCAACCACGCCCTATCAGAACACGATTCCAGCGAGGCAACAGGCCCCGTTTCCGGGCAGCCAGGAGATGGAGCGGCGGATTAAGAGCCTGGTCCGCTGGAACGCGCTGGCCATGGTGGTGCGCGCCAACAAAATCCAGGAAGGCATTGGCGGACACATTTCGACCTTTGCGTCAGCGGCCACGCTGTACGAAGTAGCTTTCAATCATTTCTTCCGCGCGCAGACTGAGACTGGGGATCGTGACATCGTTTATTTCCAGGGCCACGCCGCGCCGGGGATTTATTCTCGCGCTTATCTCGAAGGCCGGATTTCCAAAGAAAAGCTGCAAAATTTCCGGCGGGAACTGAAGCCAGGCGGAGGATTGTCGTCGTATCCGCATCCGTGGTTGATGCCGGATTTCTGGGAGTTTCCGACGGTTTCGATGGGATTGGGGCCGATCCAGGCGATCTATCATGCCCGCTTCATTAAGTACCTGGAGAACCGCGGCCTGAAGCAGTCAACCGGCGGAAAGGTTTGGGCGTTTCTCGGCGACGGGGAGATGGATGAACCGGAGTCGCTGGGATCGATCACGCTGGCCTCGCGCGAAAAACTCGACAACCTGATCTTCGTGGTGAACTGCAACCTGCAGCGACTGGATGGTCCGGTGCGCGGTAACGGCAAGATCATTCAGGAACTGGAAGCAATCTTCCGCGGCGCGGGCTGGAACGTGATCAAGTGCATATGGGGCTCGGATTGGGACAGCCTTATTCAGAACGATCGCGACGGCTTACTGGTCAAGAGACTGGGTGAGATCAGCGACGGTCAGTATCAGAAATATTTCGTCGAGAGCGGAGCATATTTCCGCCAGAACCTGTTCGGCGCGGATCCGCGGCTGCTGAAAATGGTCGAGCATCTCTCGGATGATCAGTTAGCACGGATGAGGCTGGGCGGGCATGATCCGATCAAGGTGCATGCGGCGTTCCGCGCGGCGGTAGATCACACGGGATCACCCACGATCGTTTTGGCGAAGACGATCAAAGGATACGGACTGGGTGAAGCGGGTGAAGGCAAGAACATCACGCATCAGCAGAAAAAGCTGAATGAAGATGAGCTGGAGATGTTCCGCTCGCGTTTCGGCATTCCGATTCCGGATGACGAGTTGCATGAGGCGCCGTTCTATCGTCCGACGGACGACAGCGCCGAGATCAAATACATGCAGGCGCGGCGCCAGCAACTTGGCGGATACATGCCGCAACGCAAAGTGCGCGCGACGCCGATGAAGCCGTTCCCCGATTCGCACTTCGAAGAATTCCACAAAGGCACCGACGGACGCGAAGTCTCGACCACGATGGTTTTCGTGCGGCTGCTGGCAAAGCTGCTGCGCGATCCGGAACTGGGCAAATACATTGTTCCCATTGTCCCGGATGAGGCTCGAACCTTCGGCATGGAAGCCTTGTTCCGGCAGGTCGGAATCTATTCGAGCGTCGGCCAGAACTACGAACCGGTCGACATGGACACGCTGCTTTATTACAAAGAGGCGAAGAACGGACAGATTCTGGAAGAAGGGATTACTGAAGCGGGCTCGATGTGCTCGCTGATCGCGGCGGGGACGGCCTACGCGAATCACGGAATCAATACGATTCCCTTCTTCATCTATTACTCGATGTTCGGCTTCCAGCGGATTGGAGACCTGATCTGGGCAGCGGGTGATATGCGCTGCCGCGGGTTCCTGATCGGCGGCACGGCCGGGCGGACGACACTCGCCGGCGAAGGATTGCAGCACCAGGATGGGCACAGTCATGTACTTGCGCTGTCCGTTCCGAACCTGCTGGCCTATGATCCGGCGTTCGCGTACGAGATCGGCATCATTATTCAGGACGGCATCAAGCGGATGTACGTCGATCAGGAGTCGATCTTCTATTACCTGACGGTCACGAACGAGCCGCTGCCGATGCCGGAGATGCCGGGAGATGTGCGCGAGGGCGTTCTGAAAGGTCTCTACCGGTTTAAGGCGTCTGCCAAGGGCGATGCGAAGCTGCGAGCGCAGTTGCTGGGCAGCGGGACTATCATGTACGAGGTCCTGAAAGCGCAGAAGATTCTGGAAGAGAAATACGGAGTCGGCGCCGATGTGTGGAGCGTGACGAGCTACAAAGAGCTGTATCGCGACGCGAATGACTGCGAGCGCTGGAACATGTTGCATCCAGGCGAGGCGACGAAGGTTCCGTACGTCACGCAAACGTTGAAAGATGCTCAGGGACCGTTCATTGCGGCTTCGGATTACATGAAGGTGTTGCCGGAAAGCCTGGGCAAGTGGGTGCCTGGACAGTTGGTTTCGCTGGGAACCGATGGATTTGGACGCAGCGAGAATCGGGTGGCATTACGCGACTTCTTCGAGGTTGATGCGAAGCACATTGTGCTGGCCACGTTGGGAGCTCTGGCTCGTGAGAAGAAAATTGGCTCGGACGTGGTGAAGCGCGCCGTTCAGGAATTGGGCATCAATCCTGAGAAGGCGAATCCGGCGATCAGTTAGCAAATTAATCCATTGAGTGATTGGGCGATTGAGCGATTGCACTCATTGGTGAACTCTCATTTTCAATGACTCAATCACTAAATCACACAATGACTGAATTAATCGAATTCAAGCTTCCCGAGCTGGGAGAAAACATCGAACAGGGCGACCTGGTGCGCCTGATGGTAGAGCCGGGCACGACCGTGAACGCCGGCCAGTCGGTCATGGAACTGGAAACCGATAAGGCCGTGGTCGAAGTGCCTTCGTCGGTGAGCGGCACGGTGCAGGAAATCCGCGTGAAGGAAGGCGAGAAGATCAAAGTCGGACAAGTCATCTTCACCGTGGATGGAACCGATGGGAAACCTGCAGCTTCACCGAAGCAGGACCAAGCGGTTGCAGCCGCAGCTCCCGCGCAGAGAGCGGCGGCCCCGCCTGCCGCTACGAAGGACCAGGCCCCGCAGACCCAGCCTTCGCAGACCCAGCCTTCGCAAAGCCAAGTGCCAAAGACTGAGACTTCGCAGACCCAGGCTTCGCCTGCGCCAGCTGCGACGAACGCTCCGAGTTCTGTCGCATCTTCTTCGGGAGTGAGTGACTTCAAACTTCCAGAGCTTGGCGAGAACATCTCGCAGGGCGATCTGGTGCGGCTGATGATTGCGCCGGGTACGAAGGTGTCTGAAGGTCAGCCAGTGATGGAGTTGGAGACGGACAAGGCTGTGGTCGAAGTTCCCTCTTCTGTCAGCGGCGTGGTGAAAGATATCAAGGTCAAAGAAGGCGAGAAGATCAAAGTGGGGCAGGTGATTTTCACGCTGGAAGGCGGAGCTGCGGTCAGCGAGCCTGTGCGTCCGCGAACCTCGCCGGTGGAACATGTCTCTGGGCAGCATGGCGCGAGGCTGGCATTCCAGGCTGCGATTCGCGCGGAAGGAAAAACTGAGGAGCAAGCGCTGCCTCCGGATCAGCCCCAGCAAACGACTCCGGCGTTCAGCATGCCGGCTCAACTGGGGAAAGTCGCGGGCACCGAACATCGGCAGCCGGTTCCAGCAGCGCCGCATGTAAGAAGACTGGCGCGCGAGATCGGCGTCGATATCTACGAGGTGAAAGGGAGCGGTCCGGGCGGACGCATCAGCGAAGATGATGTGAAGGTCTTCGCGAAAACTTTACTTTCGGCTGCAGCAGCGCAAGCAACTCCGCAGGCGGGTCATTTCCGTCAGCCGCAGCTTCCAGATTTTGGGAAGTGGGGAAAGATCGAGCGCGTCTCGATGCGAGGAGTGCGACGGAAAACCGCCGAGCATTTGGCGGAAGCCTGGAATACGATTCCGCATGTCACGCAGCATGATCGCGCCGACATCACGGAACTGGAGCAACTGCGCGCTCGTTTCGCGCCGAAAGCAGAAGAGGCGGGCGGCAAAATGACAGTGACCGCGATTGCGCTGAAGGTATGCGCGGCGGCCCTGAAGGTGTTTCCACAATTCAATGCCAGCATTGATATTGAGAAAGAGGAAATCGTCTACAAGCAGTACATCAACATTGGTGTAGCAGCGGATACTGACCGTGGGCTGCTGGTTCCGGTGATCCGAGATGTAGAGAAGAAGAATATTGTCGAGCTGGCTGTGGAGTTGTCACAGCTTTCGAAAAAGGCACGCGACAAAAAGCTGACACCCGCCGACATGGAAGGCGGGACGTTCACCATCACGAACCTAGGTGGTATCGGCGGCGTGGGATTCACGCCGATTGTAAATTTCCCAGAGGTCGCGATTCTCGGAATTTCACGTTCGCGTATGGAACCCGAGTGGATTCAGGATAAAGACGGCGGCAAATTCGAACCGCGGCTGATACTACCGCTGTCGCTGTCTTATGATCATCGACTGATCGACGGCGCCGATGCCGCAAGATTTCTCCGCTGGATCGCAGAGGCGTTTGAGCAGCCGTTCCTGTTGTCGGTGCAGGGATAAAGCGAAAATTTGAACCGCAGAGGAAGCAGAGATCGCAGAGGGTAGTCGGCCGAAAGCGCTCTCCACCCTCCTCTACGTTGTCTGCATTGAAAGCCTTCATGTCAGAAATCACAAATCTCAAAATTGCAGTCATTGGCGGCGGGCCTGGTGGATATGCCGCTGCTTTCCTTGCCGCCGATCTGGGCATGACCGTTACGCTGATCGATCCCGAGTTGAATCCCGGAGGCGTGTGCCTTTATCGCGGATGCATTCCATCGAAAGCGCTGCTGCATGTGGCCAAGCTGATCGAGGAATCGCATCAAGCCTCAAATTGGGGTATTGAGTTCAACGCGCCGAAGATCGATCTCGCCCGCCTGCGGTCGTTTAAGGAAGGCGTGGTGAAGAAACTCACGGGCGGCTTGGGCGTGCTTTCGAAGCAACGGAAAGTTCACTACGTGCAGGGGCGCGCGGCATTCGAGAATTCAACTACGCTGCAGGTCACCAAAACAGACGGCTCGCAAGAATCGCTGACTTTTGATCGGATTATTATTGCGACCGGTTCCCGGCCTGCGGTCGTTCCTACGTTGAAACTTGAAACACCGCGGATGATGGATTCCACCGGCGGGCTGAATCTCGAAGATATTCCGGGAACACTGCTGGTGGTTGGCGGCGGATACATTGGCTTGGAACTTGGCTCTGTCTATGCTGCGCTCGGCACACGCGTTACCGTCGTGGAAATGCTCCCGGGGCTGCTTCCCGGCGCGGACCGAGATCTTGTACTTCCTCTTCATAAGAAACTCGAGAAAATGTTTGACAGCATTCTGCTGAACACGACCGTGGCTGCGGCGAAAGCCGAGGGCAATTCCATCCGCGCGACGCTCAAGGCACAGGATGGAACGCAGCAGGACAAAGTCTTCGATCGCGTGCTGGTGTCGGTGGGACGTAAACCGAACTCTGAAATCCCTGGAGTGGATAAGACACGGGTGCAAGTCGGCGAGCGTGGATTCATTCAGGTCAACAAACAGTTGCAGACCGACGATCCTTCGATCTATGCGATTGGCGACGTGGTTGGCGAGCCCATGCTCGCGCACAAGGCATCGCACGAGGGCCGCGTCGCGGTCGAAGCCATCGCGGGACACAAAGTGGCATTCGAACCGAATGCCATTCCGGCCGTGGTGTTCACCGATCCCGAAGTCGCGTGGGCTGGCCTGACCGAAACGCAGGCGCAAAAAGAGAATCGCGAGATCAAGGTGGCGAAGTTTCCATGGGCAGCATCGGGACGTGCGGTGACGATTGATCGTCCGGAGGGCATGACGAAGCTGATCTTCGATCCTAAGACAGAGCGCGTGCTCGGGATCGGCATTGTTGGCGCGGGGGCAGGAGAAATGATCGCGGAGGGAGTGCTGGCGATTGAAATGGCGGCGCTGGCCAGCGATATTGCAATGACGATCCATCCGCATCCCACCCTGTCTGAAACTGTGATGGAGTCCGCCGAGGTGTTCTTCGGCACCAGCACTCATATCTACCGGCCTAAACGAGGATGAAACAGTAGGGATCGTTCGGCTCCGTAGGCGCTTCGCATTTGCGAGCACTTCCTGCCCCCGGATCGTAACCGCGGAGTGAGGTGCGACAGACATTTTCTCCTGTGCGAGCAGGCAGGCTCCATTCGGTACAATGATCGCTCGCAATAGTTATGTGAGCTTGAGACACCCGTTTGGTTTGCGGGAGATGATCATGGTCCGTTTCTTCCAGATTTTTCTACTCTCTGTCGCGCTTGTAGCTTGGAGCATTCCGTCCTCTGCGCAAGCGAGCATTACTCAAGCACTGCAGCCTGCAGCGCCGGCGGCTGCGGCCAATAACACGAACGATCCGCTCGGCCGCAACACGCCTTCGAATTCCATCCTCGGATTCCTCAAAGCTGCGCAGGCAGGTGACTATAGCATCGCCGCACAATATCTGCAGATGAGCCCGGCACGGCGGCAGTCGGAAGGCGAACAGATCGCGGCGAAGCTCAAATTTGCTTTGGATCACTCCTTCGCGGGAAGTCTGAGCCATTACAACCAACCAGAAGGAAGCCCACAGGAAGGGGTGCCGCTGGGACGACAAAGGTTGGGAACCATGGCGGCGGGCGATGTTGAAGTTGATCTCGATCTGGTGCGCGTCTCTGATCCGGTTGCAGGCAAGATCTGGTTGATCTCTGCCGATACGTTGGCAAAACTGCCGGAACTCTCGGATCAACTGGAAGCGCGGCAGGTGGAAAGCAAACTTCCGGCAGTATTGGTCAAGCATCAACTCGGCGGGATGCCGCTGTGGCAATGGATCGCGCTGCTGCTTGCCATCCCGGTTGCTGCCGGCCTCGGATGGCTCGTGCTGGCGTTGCTGGAAGTCCCGCTGCGCTGGTGGGCCCGGCGCCGCGGCCACATGGATGTTGCCAACTGGCGTTCGGTCTCGGGGCCGGCGTGGCTACTCGCGGGCACACTGATCCACCAGGTAGTTGTGGTGCGACTTCGGATGCCACTGCTTCCACGGCACTATTATTTCCAAGTCACCTCAATTGCGCTGATCCTGAGCGCGACCTGGATTTTCTGGCGTGTCGTACGGTGGTCTTTGCATCGCGTTCGCATGCGCGCATTGACGATGGGGCATGCGGGCACAGGATCGCTGATGCTACTGGGCGAGCGCATCCTCAAGGCAGTCATCTTTGCTCTTGGTGTTCTCGCGATTCTCGGAAATCTCGGGTTCAACATGAGCACCGCGCTGGCCGGACTTGGCATTGGCGGCCTGGCGATTGGTTTTGGCGCTCAGAAGACGATCGAGAATCTGTTTGGTGGAGTTTCGGTGCTGGCCGACGAAGTTTTTCGCGTCGGCGACGTCTGCCGCTTCGGGGACCGCACCGGCGTTGTGGAGGACATAGGGCTGCGATCGACGCGCATCCGCACGGAAGATCGCACACTGCTGGCGATTCCTAATGGCACGGTGGCGACAATCAATCTGGAGAACTTCAGCCGGCGCGACAAGATTCTTTTGAAAACTAATCTTGGACTGCGGCCGGAGAGCAAGGCGGATCACGTGCGCTTCGTGGTGGCGGGGATTCGCAAACTGCTCTACAGCCATCCCAAGGTGGAGACGCAGACGGTGCGAGTGCGCCTTACGGACATCGCCGGGAGTTCTTTGAATGTCGAGGTTGTGTCGTACATACTAACGCGGGATTTCAATGAATTTTCCGCGGTGCGGGAAGACCTGCTGCTGCGCATGATGGATGTTGTGGAAGATGCCGGAGGAAGCCTTGCGCTTCCTTCACAGACCCTCTATATCAGTCGCGATGCCGGCTTGGAGAAAGAAAAAGCCGAGAACGCGACAAAAAAGATCGCCGAACTGCGCGATGGCAACAAACTGCCATTCCCGGACTACCATCAGGACGATATTTCTTCGTTTAAGGGATCGATCCAGTATCCACCGGCCGAATCGACTCTGCGAAGCACGGATGATGGTGCCGGGAAGTCGCGGTAATTAAAGGCTTCCGGCTTTCGCTGTCCGGCTCCCGCGAATCTATCGTTTGGTCGCTGAAGAGCTCCCGCTTTTGCAGAAATTTCAGGCGCGAGCACGGGACGCGGTCCTGACAGGCGGAGGAGCGCCGGCGCTACCAAACAACCACTGCAGCAAGAGGTGCGTCGGAAAATATATGCAGAGCGGGACAGCGATTAAATAGCAGAGCAGATACGCCCAGCCCGGAATCGCGTGCTGTTGTTGGAAGAAGAGACCACGCGCCCAATTCACATCCTGCTCCGGACGCCAGAAATAGTTGATGGGCACGACGATCCAGCAAGTGAGTGTTTGAAGTTTCCATCCGCGCGTGTCATATCCGAGGCGCGAAATGGCCCATAGAAGCAAGGGCGGAGTCGCGAGATGAAACAGGCTGAGCAATCGCACACTCCGTGAAAGGTGCGGATCGAACATGTATTCAGTCCCGCCGATCAGATGATGTCCGCTGAGCAATGCGCCGGCAAGATCGACTGTATACAGAGATTGAAACAGTAACAAACCACAGGCTGTCCAGGAAAAGATCAGCGGGCTTTCCAACCACAGTCCGATTCCAATCAGTACGTTCCCAATATCGCAAAAATAAAGAAAGTTCTGTGCGCCATAATGCCGCAAGTAGACCGGCGCCCAGATCGCCAACCAAATGGTCCAGCCGATCTTGAGCCAAAGCGGGATGCGCATGGCCATCGCCGGTATTGTATGCGACACTCGGGATGACGGTGTGCACTTGGGGTAGCGCTCATCGAACTGTTCCCGCTGGGCCCAATCGAGCGTTAAGGATTACGACCTGCGCTGTAGTTTGCTACCACCCGCGTTACCTTCCCATTCGACGAAAGCTCCATAGACTCCGCCGTACGCCTATCATTCTGATTCGTGTAATAGAGAACGATGGATTGAACGCCGCAGAGTCCTTCCTTAAGCTCGAAGTGGAGATTCGGGTACGCGTCCAAACCTCGCTGGAAGTACTCTCTCAAGTTCGACTTGCCAACGACCCTGCCGTCGGTCCCTAGCAATCGCGCCGCGACTGGCGAAATTAAGTCGACTGCATCATCGTAGTGCGACATGATTGCTTCCAGATCATGCGCGTTCCAAGCTGCAACCCAATGGTGCGCCAGATCCTGTGCTTCTTGTTCGGTCATTTGAGTGTCAACCCTCCAAAAAGAATATATGGGACGGACGCGAACACACGGCGACCTCCAGTCAGGGCTGTGGTAATAGATGCGGGGGCTGTCCGTCGAATTCGTGACTACTCCTAGTCGCGAAACGGCCTGCGCTCACGATGGCGGAAAAGGCGACGCACGAGCTTAATCGAGTGTTACCGCGGCACATGTCCTCTGGTGAACGATATTTCGTGCAGTAAGGCCCACACGCTGATCACGAGAATCGGCCTCCAGCGAATTACCAGCGTAACTTGCCGCTGCTTACAGCTGTACCTACATTACCTATATGGGTTACCTAGCTCTTCTCTTCTGTCCCGACGAAAAGACGGCTCGCACGGTGACGCAGGTTCTTAGCGAGTTGGAATTTAGCGTAGAGGCCTGCCTGGAGCCTTTCGCGGCGGTCAAGAAGCTGATGGGCGAACACTTCGACGCTGTCGTGGTCGACTGCGATAACGAGCAGAATGCCACATTGTTATTCAAGAGCGCGCGCAATTCCACGTCCAACCAGACGTCGCTTGCCGTAGCCGTAGTGGAAGGTCAGGCGGGGGTCGCAAAGGCGTTTCGAATTGGTGCCAACCTCGTCCTGACCAAACCCATCAACATCGAACAGGCCAAAGGGACGTTGCGGGTTGCGCGCGGATTGTTGCGCAAAGCCGATCCCGCAAAGCCGGGAGCACAGGCTGTGGCGACTGCATCATCGTCTCCAACACCGGCAGCACCTGCTACCCCTGCAGCGCCGAAGCCAGCGCCCAAGCCGGTTGTGGCAGCGAAACCGATTCCGCCAGCGGCTCCGAAGCCCGCGGCAGCTGCGCCGCCAGTTGCCAAGCAGATTCCAGTTCCCAAGCCCGCGGTGAGCGCACCAGCATGGCCTGCCGCTGCGGCCAGTGCTACCCCTTCGGTACAAGGTAGCGATCTCTTAGAAAGGCCGGCGGCGAAAGTTGTCCCTGCTGCAATGCCGGAACCGGTCGCTACCGAGGCGGAGCCTGTTCTGCCCAGGGTGGAAAAAGTCCCTGACGCTACCGCTCCAGTGGCGAGTCACGCCCCGAGCCCGACCAGTTTTTCGAGCTCCGGAGCTGCGAGTGCACCGGCTCCAGCGCGCGAACCGCACGTGCAGAGCACGGTCGAAGTTCCTGCTAAACCGGAGGAGGCCGCTGTGAGCGAGCCGGCTAGCGCTGCCTCCTCGGCGCCGATGTTCTCGTATGGAGGATCGCCAGAGCCTGCGAGCAGCGGCGGAAACAAGAAGATCTTCATCGGAATCGCAGCCGCAGTGGTGATTGCGGTAGCGGCATACTTCGGATGGTCCCAGTACCAGGCACACAGCGCAGGATCGGCCAATGCCCCGGCGTCCGCGGCAGAAACTGCCACAGTGACCCAGCCTGTAGCAGCTCAGCCGTCGACACCAACTTCCGTCACGCCCGCGGCAGCCCCAGCGGAGAACGTAAACAAGACCTCAGCAGCAAATGCGGGCACAGAAACTTCGGAGCTTGCCGCGAAGGAGCCTGCGGCGAAAGAATCGGTCTCTCATTCGGCTTCGTCGACAAAGCCTTCCGCCAGTTCGACAGCGTCGAAACCAACAGTCGCTGAAAGCCAGGAAGAACAGCCCGAACCCGCTCCTCTCATGGTGAAGAGGGGCAAAGAACCGGCACAACCGAAATCGGCAGCAGCCGATGTGTCTGCCCCCAGCATGATTGGAATGGCTACACCCGCCTCGGCACCGCCTCCGGACCTGGTTCCGAGCACCACCAGCGAATTCACGCCGAAGCTTCAAACGGTGAACATCTCGCAGGGCGTATCGCAGGGACTGCTGTACAAGAAGGTATCCCCGGTGTATCCGCCGGCTGCCATGCGTATGAGAGTTGAGGGCGCGGTGCAGCTCGTAGCAACCATCTCGAAGAATGGCGATATCACTCACGTGAAAGCGCTGAGCGGTGACACGCTATTGACCAAAGCCGCAGTGGACGCGGTGAAGCAGTGGAAGTACAAACCGTATCTTCTGAACGGCGAACCGGTCGAGATCCAGACGCAGGTCACAATCAACTTCAAGCTGCCGAATTAATCAGAATTCATCCAAAAGAAAAAAGGCACCCGGAATCAACATCGAGTGCCTTTTGCATTTGCGCTGACTACTCTTCCGTGTCCATCTTTGTCCCGCGCACGATGCTCACCGATAAGTGGTGTGAATTGGATGTCAGCTAAACAAGCGTGTTTTTGCCAACACCACGGAGCCTTGAAACTGACAGAACGTTTTTGAAGTTTTGTTCTCCGCAGCAGAGGGCCGCGAGGCAGTTTCGAGGACTACTCCTACGCTTTCGCGTACGTGAGTTGCAGTTCGCATACCGCATTCCATAGCAACAAAACAATTTTATATTGACAGCTTTTATCCAACCCACTGGGAACACAGCGAGTTGCTTGCATTCAATGTTATGGCAAGATCCTTGCCCTTCACTTGATTGGCGTAGACGTGGACTTGCTTGCGTGGGACATCCACGCAGTGTGATGTCTGTGCGCGCGAAACACACTGTTGAGAGGCAAGGAAAAATGTTGAGGCGCAGTGTTCCAGTAATGTTGTTGTTTTGTATGGCGATCTCCGCTTCGCTGCTGCGGGCGCAGACCACGACCAGCGGTGAGTTAGCCGGCACGGTAACCGATCCCTCCGGGGCAGTATTGACGAATGTATCGGTGACGTTAACTAACGTGGCTACGGGAGCGAAGGTGACCGCGCAAACGAATTCCACGGGTGCGTATCGCTTTCCGCTGTTACAGCCCGGGACGTACAAGGTCTCTGCTGCGAGCGCGGGTTTCCGGAGCGTCGATAAGACGGTCGACATCGGTTTGGGCGCGAGCGCCACGGCGAACCTGCAACTCTCGCTCGGAACCAGTACGGAAACGATCGAGGTTTCTGGCTCCACGCCTACGGTTGAAACCGAAGATGCCAACCTGAATACAAACTTCAGCGCGAAGCAGGTGGAAATGTTGCCGAATCCTGGGAATGATCTGTCGGCAGTCGCTTTCACGACACCTGGAGCTGTGGTAAATACGGCCGGGGGCTCCACGTTTGGTGGCGGCAACTTCGAGATGTATGGTTTGCCCGCGACCTCGAATCTGTTCACCGTGGATGGCGCAAACTACAACGACCCCTATTTCAATGTAAACAACAGCGGCGCCACCAACCTCACGATTGGTCTAAACGATGTTCAGGAAAGCGCCGTCGTAGCGAATGGCTACAGCGGTTCTTACGGCGGATTGGCTGGAGCCAATATCAACTACGCGACCAAAAGCGGAAGCAACAAGCTGCATGGTAACGCCATTTATTGGTGGAACGGCGATGCGCTGAATGCCAACAACTACTTCCTCAATCAAGGGGGGACGCCGCGCCCGTTTGTGAATGCAAATCAGTTCGCCGGTTCAATTGGCGGACCAATCAAGAAGGACAAGGCGTTCTTCTTCTTTGACTACGAGGGCTTGTACCTGGCCATCCCAGTGGTTAATCCAGCGAATGTGCCGACGCAGGCATTCGAGAATGCCGTAATCGGAAACCTGAACGCGACCGGCATGGGCGCTTCGGTGCCGTTCTACAACACGATGTTCGGCCTTTATAACGGAGTTTCGCGGGCAGGGGCGGTCCCGGTGCCCGGCAGCACGAATGGTGGCTGTAGCGACGTCACCACCGTGAACGGAATTGCTTTCGGAGCCACGAATCCTTGCGCGGTACAGGTGCAAGCTTCGCCCGTAGTTAAGACGCATGACGTGTTCTATGCAGGAAGATATGACCAGAATATCGGCAACCGCGACAAACTGTTCTTGCGGGTTGAGCACGAGCACGGCCTGCAATCCAGCTACACTGACCCGATTAACACAGCGTTCAATGCGATCAGTGATCAGCCGCAGTGGACGAGTAACTTCCAGGAGACGCACACCTTCGGCGCCGACAAGGTGAACAGTTTCAACGCATCCTTGCTCTGGTACAGCGCGTTGTTCACGATGCAGAATCCGGCAGCCGCAGCTTCCGCCTTGCCGACTTTGCCCGGACAAACCATGACGCTAGGCTTTAACGATGGCTCACTGCAGGCGCTGAACGGCTTGAATGTGCTCTTTCCACAGGGACGTCGGATTACGCAATACCAGGTTGTCGACGACTTCAGTTGGGTGCGGGGACGCCACAACTTCAAAGTTGGAGTGAACTTCCGCCGCGACGATATCAGCGACCACACGTTCCAGTTCGTGACTCCAGAAGTCGTTGAATTCACTCTCGGCGACTTTATTACCGGAGGCGGTGGGGGTTCCGGAAATGTGATCGTCCAGAACTTCCCGCAAAAGACCGAGGAACCCATCGCACTGTATCAAGTGGGGTTCTATGGCGCGGACGACATGCGGGTTACCAACAAGTTGAAACTGACGCTCAGCTTGCGGCTGGATCACCTTTCCAACCCAGTCTGCCAGACCAACTGCTTCCAGCGGCTTGCCGGTACGTTGGGACAGATGGATACTGCGGCCCCGGTCAACCAAGCAATCAACAGCGGGCTGCACACAGCGTTCCCGTCGGTGACAGGAATCGTGGCCCAGCCGAAGATCGGATTCGCCTGGTCGCCGCGGGGCGGAAATCGTCCGACGGTGATTCGCGGAGGCGCGGGCATTTTTGCCGACTCGCTGCCAACCGGGACCATTGATGCGATCATGGCGCAAGCCCCACTCGATCCGGGCTTCAATACGTTCATCGGAGCACTCTCCGCCGCGGAACCGAACAACCTGTACACTGCTTCGCAGGCGTCGAATGCCAACTTCGTGGCCAACTACCATAATGGCGGAACGGTCGCGCCGTTCTCGTTCTTCAATCCCACAGCCGTCAAAGTTCCTCGCTACTATGAGTGGAGCCTGGAAGTCCAGCAAGCGTTGGGCTGGGCCACGACTCTGGACGCGATGTATGTGGGGAATCACGGGTCGAACGAGGAAATTACCACCCAGGCTCTCAATGCATTCTCCGTAACGCCGTTTGCGAATTTGCCGACGACGGTACCGGATGGGCGCTTTGGCGTGGTCTCGCAACAGCAGAACATCGCAAACTCCAACTACTCAGGTTTCGTTTTGGGGCTGAAACACGACTTCAAGGGTGGCCTCGCATTCCAGGCCAGCTACACCTACAGTCATGCCTTGGACGAAATCTCCAACAATTCGGTGTCACCGTTCGGCACCAATACGACTGGGAGATATGCCGACATCATCAACCCCCAGGATCCGTCTAACCTCAGTTCGTATAACTATGGAAACGCGGATTATGACATCCGGCACAACTTCACGATGAATTACGTCTGGAATGACGGCATTCGTCACTTAACCGCGCGGGGACCAAACGCGCTGGTGAAAGGATGGACGTTCTCGGGAACGATCTTCCGTCATAGCGGATTGCCCTTCACCGTAGTCGATTCTGCCGCAACCACGTTCCTCGAAGGCACCACGGACGCGAATGGGAACGTCATCGCTGGAAATTACGGTCCGGGCGGCGGCACGCAGCAGGTCTTCGCCGACGTGCTGGGATCAACCACCAACAGCTGCGGAGCTTCGGCGGCAACTCTGAGCGGAGCACCCTGCCTGCAGCAAAGCAACTTCGGCAGTCCGGCGAGCAACTGGGGGCAGCAGCGGCGCAACCAGTTCCGCGGGCCGGGCTACTTCAACACGGATTTTGCTGTGGAGAAGGGCTTTGGCATACCGAAGTGGGAGAGCGCGCAGTTCTCGATTGGAGCGAGATTCTTCAACATCTTCAATCATCCGAACTTTGCCTTCCCCATCATGATCAACGGTGCATCCGGATTTGGACGCATCGTTCAAACCGTCAGCTCTCCCACCAGCATCTACGGATCTGGTTTGGGAGCCGACGCCTCGCCACGGTTGGTGCAGTTGCAGGCGAAGTTCACGTTCTGATTTCCACTGTGATGTAGATTATCTCGGCATGCGGCCTCGCAAGAGGCCGCTTTTTTGTTGGGAAGGCCGATTGCTGTCCAAATGAGTTTGTAACGGTAGTGTTGCGACATCGCAACAGCCATTGGTTCGCGACGCCCTACCAGTTTGTGACACACCCGACAATTTGTCATTCGAAACGGCGTTTGCCCGTTGAGAAATCTGCTTTCTGCCGGCAGTGGATGCGGTGCAAGGAGACAGCAGATTCCTCACATCTTCGCGGTTCGGAATGACAAGTGCTAAGTGCGCACTCGCATTTACTTCACTACCACTCTACTTCGCAGCCACAGGCTTATAGTCAATTCCCAGTTGATCAAACAAAAAGCTGAACACGTCGGCATCCTCTTCGATCCGTTCATCGAGCGCGGTGCCGATGCCATGTCCGGCGGAACTGGTGCGCAGCAGAATCGGATGTCCCGAAATGTCGGCAGCCTGCAGGCGCGCCGTCATTTTGCGCGACTGCATGGGATTCACCCGGTGATCATTCTCGCCCGTCGGCATCAGAATCGCCGGATAGGCCGTGCCATCTTTCACGTGATGGTACGGAGAATATGCATAGAGAGCTTTGAACTGCTCGGAATCCTTCACCGTTCCGAATTCGGTGACATTGAAAGCGCCATTTGGATCAAGTTCCACGCGCAGCATGTCGTAGATTCCCACGAACGACACGACTGCGCGGAACAGGTCCGGACGCTGGGTGAAGGCCGCGCCCATGAGCAGGCCTCCATTGCTGCCGCCGATGATGGCGAGATGCTGCGGGGAAGTGTATTTCTGGTCGATCAGATATTGAGCGCAGGCAAGGAAGTCGTCGAAGACGTTCTGTTTGTGCGTGAGATTGCCCGCCAGATGCCACTCTTCGCCGTACTCGGCGCCGCCGCGAAGGTTTGTGTCGACAAAGATACCGCCCTGATCGAGCCAGATACGAGTGAAGGGTCCCAGAAAATCTGGTTTGGTGCTAATGCCGTATCCGCCGTATCCGGTGAGAAACGCGGGATGCGTGCCGTCGAGCTGAGTTCCTTTGCGGCGAATGATGTTCAGCGGAACGCGTGTGCCGTCTTTCGAGACGGCGAAGTCACGCACGACTTCGGTATCGCTGTAGTTGACGGGGGAAGTTTCGAAAAGGGCTGTCCGCGTGGCTTTCCCTGTGGCGGCGTCGACGCGGTACCAGGCCGACGGCTCTAGATAAGTGGAGATGTGGAAAAGCACATCGCCCCCGCCGACGGGAACGCCGCTGTCGACGGCAGAAATGGGTGGCAGAGAGGGCGCGGGGAGAGGCTTACCCTGCAGGTCGAAGACGCGTACGCGCGACGGGCCTCCCATAATGTCGATGACGTAAAGATGTCCCCAGGTCGGAATAAAATTCTCAATCGAAGCGCGATCGCTCTCGTCGGGACCGCCGGCACTCTGCGGAACGATGACCGTGGCCTGAGCGAGGTCAATCTTCGCGACCGTGGTCTGCGCGTGATCGGTCTGCAAAAGCGGCAGGCGCAGAATCTGACCGCGCGGCGCGTCTTTGCGTGAGAGCAGGTAGAGTGCGCCGTTACCAAGGTTGAGACCGCGTCCACCGGCCGGACCGAATTTCGCGGAAACGATTCCATCTTCGAAGTGCGTGATCTGGGTCCAGTGACCGTCGAGATCCATTAGGTAGTGTGCGAACTGGCCACCATCGCCATTGCCAACGGCGGCGAGCAGCCATTTGCCGTCATCGCTAGTGTGCAGTCGAATTTCGGCGATGCGCGGAAAGTCTTTGCCAAGCACGTAGGCGTCTTGTTTCGTGTCGGTGCCGAGTTTGTGAAAGTAGATCTGTTGGTAGAAGTTGGCGTCCTCGGCCGGGCGCTCGTTGCCCTGCGGGTAGCGCGTGTAGTAGAAGCCGGAACCATCGGCTTTCCAGGCGATGCTGCCGCCAGCCGTGGCAAAGTTGACGCGAGGCACAACGTCTGAAAGTTCTTTCCCGGTGGCGACTTCGAAGATGTGGGCTGCGGCGTCTTCCGATCCATTTTCAGACAGGGCGGCCGCCACGTACTTACCGCCAAAGGAAGGCACAAAGAAGTCGACGGCGAGGGATCCTTTAGCGCTCGCAGTATTAGGATCGAAGATGATTTGCGCGCCCGCGGAATCGTCGGCCGATTTCATGACGATCAGCTTCGGCTGCTGCTGGGGCGGTTGGAATTCCTCGGCGAATAACATTCCCGCGCGGTATTCCACATCGAAATAAGCTGCGGAACTGGCGGCGACGAGTTGTTTGAGGCGCTCTTTGATTGCCGGCCGTGATGAAAGGTGGTCGAAGTATTCGCGCGTCCGCGCATTCTGCGTCGCGCTCCATTGTTTCACTGCAGGATCGTCCCAGTTCTCGAGCCAGCGGTAATCGTCGGTGACTTTGACGCCGTAGTATTCGTCGACGACAGGTTTCTTGGGTGTGGCAGGCGGTGCCGGGATCGAAGGGCTCTGGGCGAAAGCGAAGAAGCTGAGAAAAGTAACGAGCAGGAAAGCCAGGCGCGCGCGTGGAATTTTCATCAAGACCTCGTAGGCGCGGGAATTATACCGCTCCGCAAGCAGGAGCGAGTTGGTTGCAAAACAAACCGCGCCCCTTGCGAGGCGCGGCAGGAGTCGATCAGGTGCGCGGGAGGCGGTCTTGCGTAAGACGGCCGCCAGAATACTCTTTAACGGCGCTTCTTGCCTTTTTTCTTGGCCGGCTTTTTCGCAGCCTTCTTTGCTTTTTTCTTGGCGGGCTTTTTCGCTGCTTTCTTCTTCGCCGGCTTTTTGGCAGGTTTCTTTTTGGGGGCGGGTTTCTTCTTTGCCGCCTTCTTTTTCATACCGCCGCCTCCGCCACCGGCGGGAGCCGCGGGTTTGGGAGCAGGAGGCGCGGGAGCGGCTGCGGGTTCCGGTTCAATTGCTTCCGATTCCGTAATGCCGGGTTCTTCTTCCTCCTCCTCTTCTTCTTCGAAATCTTCTTCTAGCGATTCGCTATACGCGCCGCTATCGCCAAATTCCTCTTCTTCATCACGACCGTAGAGCGTTGGATCGTAGAACGTCATTGCTCCTCCTGATTTCAGTAGCGGCCGGGTGCGGATACGCCGCCCTGGCTGCGGGCACGAGAGAATTTAAAAGACAACAGAAACTTTAGCTGTGACGGCGCCGGATTATAGCACGACATTCGGTGACGGCTGCAAGGACTGCAGACACAAACTCTCGCAGTATCGCATCCTGAATTCAACGCCAGGGCGTAAGCCCGAACGCAGTCTAAGACTTGCAATCGGACGAGTTCAAGTGGCGTAGAAAAACGTTATGTTACAGGCATCGATTTCCGCACTGCGACCAACATTCGCCGGGCAGGCCGCATCTCAGGTGGGCGCTATCTAGCGCTCGGGGTTCAACAGTGCCAGGACGGCGGTTGGAAGACAGGATTCGCGAACTCTGTGCCCGCGCGGTTTATGAGAGCGGGGCGCAATGGCGGAATACGGTCAAAGAGCTACAGTTGGCCATCCATGAGCACTCGCTTCGCATTGCAAACGCAACGGCGACGGCCATCGTAATTGGAAAACCCCAGATGGTCCGGGAACGGCGCCAACCCTAGAGCATCGCTAAGTCTTCAGCGGCTGGATAGCCGGGACCTCCAAAGTTTAACGCGATAACTGCTTTGTTTTGATGTGATTACCTACTGGCCCAGCGGCGCTGCTATCAGTACAGATCCGCGGAAAGAAAAAGGGGCCGGAAATTCAGCCCTCCCGCCCCGATTCGCTCCAATCGAATTGTCTTCTATATCTACTTTAAGGTCTTCACGTAGTCGGCAACGGCCTTGGCATCCTCGGGCGCCAAGCCAGAGATGGCCTTCTTGTGGGGGGCTTTCTTTGCGTCCTCGCCCTTGGTAAGCAGATCGTTGATCTGATCAGCGGTGAGGGCTGTGCCCTTCACGGCGGGGCCAATCTTGCCTTGACCCTCGGGGCCATGGCAGCCAGCGCATTTTGCCTTGTAGGTGGCGGCTCCATCGGCTGCGAAAGCCGGTACAGCGATCGAAAGCGCCAGCGTGACGATAACCAACAGAACAATCAATTTAGTAAGTCTCATGAGTTTCTCCTTCGTGGGTTTGGAATAGGGCTGCAACGAGCAAGGGCCCAAACGAACCGGAAATTGTAGCGTCTGGCGTGGGGCGCGAATGTGATTTCGCGCACACGAGTTTTGCAGAAAAGTCCCGGATCGGGAAGGAACGAGCAGACTCTGGTGCTGCGCCCGTGTGCACATTTTTGGCTCGGGCGCTCGGAGTTACGGAAGGCATCTGACCCCCGCAGAACAGTGGTGTCTAAATAGGACATGGGGCGGCTGTCGCGGAGAGTCTGGATCGGGCTGGGTCTAATTCTGTTCGGCGGGGTTGGGTATCACTCAACGGACCGCTGGATGCGCAACCGCGTTGTGTATCCCATCCATATGCCGGTTTCGCTTGCGGCCGGACATATTCATACCGGGCCATTCCGACTGAACCTCAATGCTGTGTACCTGGTGGAGGTGAGTTCGGGCGGGGGATGGAATCCGGAGTTGAAATGTACCTATCGCTATCCGCGGACCCAGACGCGGTGGGTGCTCTACAAAGATGGGAGGATCTTCGACCGCAGTGACGAACCAACCTCCGTCAATTGGCCTACCAGCTTTGAGGCTGGGTCAGGAGTGTATGACCTCGATGTAGAGGTTCTTTCGGACACCAGTTGTATGGATCCGGGCCATCCCAGTCTTCGCGTTTTTGCGCTGACCGAAAACTACGAGACTGGTGTTTCGATCCTGAAGGCATTCTGTTTTGTGAGCGTCGGGTTCGGGTGTGTGCTGGTGCTGTTTCTGCCGGTCGTGCACCTCGTTTATTCGCGGGATTTGCCGAACACTGTTTCAGAATCGATGGCGGCCGGGCAGGATTTCCGGTGGGCACACAAGCTGCCTTCACTGCCCCGGTTTTCCGGGCTGCCCTCGTTCGGACTGTACGCCGCTCTGCTGTATGGGACTGTGGCGATCCTTATCATGCTGCTGACGGCGATGGTGCAGCCGCCTCCGCCGATGGGCTGGTGGGTGCAAGCGCTGAAGCCGGGTGAGGTTCCGGTGAAGAGCGATCCATGGAATGAGCCGCTAGTGGTATCCGTGAACTTTACCGGTTACGAACGTGAGCCAGATCTGTATTTGAATGACAAACCTCTGGCTTGGGTGGATCTGGAGCGAGTGCTGCGGGAGAAATTGAGCATGCGGCGGGAGTGGGTAGTGTATGTGCGGGGAGACGATTCCTTGTCTTTTATGGAAGTCGCGCGCGTGATCGATGCCGCTCGAGGGTTACGAGCTCGGGTTGTGTTGGTTACGGCCCGGCAGTAAAACCCAGAATCAAAATCCCACTTCTCCCAAAATCGGGGAGAAATGGGGCACCCATCCCTATTGCTGAGGTGTCGGTTTTGTCGTTTTGCGGAGATTGTTGCGAAATCGGAGGGCGGGCGTGTTCTAGCGCGCGACTGGAACGTTCAGGATCATCCCGGGACGGATGACGGCGATATTGCGATTGTCGCGCTTGAGGGCGGCGACGGTAGTGCGGTAGGCGTTGGCGATCGAATAGAGGGTCTCACCCGACCTGACTTTGTGGTGAACCACGGCGATCTCTGATTTGTCGGTCCGCAGGCGTTCCACCTCGGAAGACTTGGTTGCCGGCGGCTTGGTGCTGGCCGTCTCCTCTTTCGACCCTGGCGTACCCGGCTGAGGCGCAGCGTGCTTGGATTTCGTATGCGAAGAGGCGACCTCAGCTTCGTGTGTGCCGGGTGAAATCGGCAAATGCAGTAGCAGCACGTGGCGTCCGCCCAGGCTGCTGCCATGCAAGCCGTTCCAGCGGCGCAGTTGCTGCGCTGAGATGCCGAAGTTGTCGGCGACACTCTCGACCGTATCTCCGCGATGCACTTTGTAGCGCGTCATGCGGCGGGCGTAGGTAACGGTCTCGTTCGGATGCTTGCCCGGCGCGACGGGAATAATGAGCTTTGCATCGGTCTCGAGGTCCGCACCCTCCAGATGATTGGCTTCGCTGATCTGCTTTGCCGTCGTGTGATAGGTGCGTGCCAGCAAGGCCAACGTATCTCCCTGATGCACCGTGTGATAACGCCACCAGAGGCGCTTGTCGGGCGGAATCGAGGCAATCGCCGTCTCGTACTGATCTTTGGTGCCGATGGGGATGTGCAGATCGAACTTGCCGTCGCGCGGAGTGCTCAAGCGCAGCAGGCTGGGGTTCAACTCCTGCAGATCGCTGACGGTCGAGTTCACGGTTTCCGCGACCAGGCGAAGATCGACCGGGTAATTGATGGTGACCGAGTCATACTCTTCCGGCTTTTCCATCACGACGTCGTCGAGCCCGTACTGCGACGGATTCTTGGCCATGATGGTCACGGCGAGAATGATGGGCACGTAATTCTTGGTTTCTTTGGGCAGGACGTTGCGGTTATAGAGCTCCCAGAAGTCGGCGTATCCGGTGCGTTTAACCGCAGCCTGCACCGTGCCCGGGCCGGAATTGTAGGCGGCCATGGCGAGGTACCAATCGCCAAATTGCTGATAGAGGTCCTTCAGATGGCGCGCGGCGGCGTGCGTGGACTTTTCGGGATCCTGGCGATCGTCCACATACATGCTGTGGTGGAGACCATATCCACGGCCGCGATCGGCCATGAATTGCCAGATGCCACGGGCTCCCTGACGAGAAACGGCGTGCGGAAGAAATCCAGATTCCGCCTGTGCCAGATAAAGAAGATCCTGCGGAACGCCTTCCTTTTTCAGTTCCGACACCATCATGTCGTGATAGCGTCCGGAGCGTGCCAGCGCCCGCTCAAAGACGCCACGGCCGTGGCCTGAGAAATAAGTGATATAGCCGGCGACCTGGTCGGTCATCATCAAGGGCAGGTCGGAGTGTGTCTGCCGCAGCTGCGCTTCCACCCTGGCCTTGGTGCTGGCGTCCGCAGTCGGGGCAAGGCCGTTGGTTTCATCGATGGGCGCGGGTTCGGACTTCTGTTGCTCCTGGGCTTCGGCATCGCCAGAGGTGCCGCCGGGATAAATCTCGTTGACACCCTGCACAATCCGGTCAAATTCTTTTTGCAGGCGATCATCCGAGCGGATGTCTAAATTGCTCTCAAGCAGGGAATTCAGGGCGTGGTCGAAATCTTGCCTGGCTTGATCGGTATTTCCGGTCTCATAGTTTGCGATTCCGCTCTGATATTGCTGTTCCGCCTGCGCTACGAGATCCCCTACGCGATCGGGAGCGGGGGGTGCGGGCGGAGGGGCCGGCTGGGTTGCAGCCGATGCTAGCGAGGGAGTGTCCTTATCCTGGGCGGTGGTTGCGCCGGATGCGGGTTGCGAACTGGCCGCCGTAGCAGGCGCTGAATTCTTTTGGATTGCGGGAGGCTGGGCGGGGGCTTTCTGCGCTACCGGATGGTGCGACGAGCAGGCGCAAGCCGCCATTATCCAACAAGCTAGCAACGCGCTCCGGACGTGGGCGTTAAGAAATCGCATCGGTCAGCACGAAAAAGCGGCAGGCCTCGTGAACTGTTGATTTACGGTGAATTCTACCAAAAATCGTACCCTCCAGCCGCTCCTCGGTCAATCACGATTCGCGTTAACACGAAGTTACTTTGGGCATCCATCTCGCAATGCAACCAAGCCGTGACGCAGGACCTTAGCTTTGAATTCTGATGCCAGGGGCTGGGGGACAGGTTGGCGTCCGGACCGCTACCCCTGTGGTCGGGATTAAACCTTACGAGCATCTTCTGTATCTGATGTGTGCGGCATCATGCAGGCAGCATCCGCACACGCGTAGTGAAGCTGCTAAACTAATTGAAAGCGGATATCTGGATTCTTCAAAACCACCAACACAAAATATGAAAACAGAAGTCTCTTATCCTGCAGACGTCAGCTTTCCCGCCTGGCAACCAGAAGTTCAGGCAGCGGTAAACGAGGCCGAAAGTGAGAAATTACTCGAGCGGGTGCACGCCGCGGAGATTGCGATCTTCAACCGACTGCAAGAACTTGCCAAGGAGTCGACCCCTGTTTCCTCGCTGAAAGTCGAGCGCGAGGCTCTGGCCAGTGCGATGAAGACGCTGTTGTCGCTGAAGCGCGACCGGCTGGGTTTTCCCGATTGGATGGAAAAATAGTTAAGCGGCTAGATCCTGTAGTAGCTGCCGTGATCGGGCAATCAGCAGGGCGACCACATCGGATTTCGGAACCACAGCCGAGGCTCCCGCTGCGAACGCTTCTTTCTCCACGAAAGAATCAATGTGCGCTGAATAGAGGATGATAGGTACGGCGGGCATCATCTTCCTGAGAATGCGAGTGGCGACCAATCCATTCATGACCGGCATTGATAGGTCTGTGACGATCAGGGCCGGGCGCAATTCCTGGGCCAGATTGACGGCTTCTTGACCATTCTCGGCTTCCCCGCAGACCTCGAAATCTCCCTCGCGAGTGAAGAGCTGGCAGATGACCTTGCGAATCGCCGGGCTGTCATCGACGATCAGCACTGACCAAACGGTCATGCGCTTCCCCCCATGAGGCCTGGCCCGCGCCGCGAATTGATACACCAACGCCATATTGAGTCCAAGCAAGTGGCATGTAGCGAAGCTAACAACCTTCCCTGTCACCCGAAATAGGGCGAATCCATCAACGGGATTGCGGACCTCGGTCTGTTCTGACCTTTTCTCGTGTATTCACTGGGTGCGGACTCCACGATGAAATCGTGGGGAAGTAAATGGGAACCTTAGACTATGCTTCCTGCTTGTCTTCTTTCGTGTCTTCCAGGCGCTGTTCTTTGCGTTCCAGCAATTCGTTGAGCTCGTTAATGAGTTGCAGAAAACGTCTGTGATCCTTCTCTTTTTCGATCAGAGCACACAATTGATACATCCGTTCGCGTTCCTCCGTTTTCATGCGTCATGAGATGAGGACGACGGATTCTAAGGTTTATGCCTGAGAGCGCGTAGTTCCCACAGAATTGGGCCTTAGTGAGCGCGGCCACCGCCGCAGAAACGTCTTTCACTAATGTCCTCGCAAGAGCGAGCTAAGGGAAATTACCCCTCGAATCTCGACGAAACCCATCCGATCAAAATGCATCGTAGTCTGTCGGAGTGCACAGATGCCAGAACGAATCCGAGTTCTGTTTGTGGATGATGAATCGATGTTACGTGACATGTGGTCCACGATTCTGGATGTCGAAGGCTTTGATGTTAACGTGGCCGCCACCGTACCCGAAGCGCTCGCCAAGATCACATCGGAGAGATATCACGTCCTGATCGCCGACCTGAATATTGGGGAGCCTGGCGATGGGTTCACGATTGTCAGTGCGATGCGACGTATCCAGCCTGAGGCTGTGACGTTCATTCTCACAGGATATCCGGCATTCCAGGCGGCGTTGCGGGCCATTCACGAGCAAGTAGATGACTTTCTGGTCAAGCCCGCAGAGCCGAAGAGAGTAATCGAATTGATCCGGCAAAACCTGACCCGGCGGAGGAAGCCGCCGGCGATTATGACCGAGCGGCTGAATCAAGTGATCGCGAAGAACCTGGAAAACATAATAAAGGCGTGGTACCAGGCCGTCGAAGCGCATCCGGAGATCAAGAAAATTCCGTTGCCTCGAGAGGAAAGGATCGACGACTTGCCATCAGTACTGGATGAACTGGTGCGCCCGATGGATCCCGAGGTGCGAGCGCAGTCGCGATCGGCGGCGCACAAACACGGAGAGAAACGCAGGCAGCAGCACTACACGATCGCAATGTTGCTGGAGGAGACCCGCATTTTGCATCGGGTGGTGGCGGATTGCATGCAGCAGCATCTGCTGTCAATCGATATCAGTAATTTGATCCCTGACTTGATCGAGGTGCACGAGCGCCTGCAGCGCTTGCTGCAGTACTCTCTTGAGGCATTCTTACAAGGCGTGGAAAATCGAGCGGCGTGAGTTATTTTCTTCCTCTGCGGCCCGGTAGTCGGGCAATGCCGTAAGCAATGGCGAGGCAGGCGAGGGCGCCGAGTATCGATCCTGTAATCGCCAACGCCGCGGACCGGGTGTAGACGGACAGAAGGCTGTGAAGGGAGAGCGCCTCCATGCAGCAGCAGAACGTCAGACCAAACGGGTAGAAGCCGTGACCTAGCCTCCGCTGCCGCAATTCGCGCCACATCCCGATCTGAAAGAAGGCAGCCAGCCAAACCAGGCTGACCAGGAATGCCTGCTCGAACATTTTCATTTCCCAACTTGTGTACTGTCTTCAGTATCAGTCAAAAAGGGGCGGGCGGGGGGGAAACGTCGAGTTGTACCTGCAAGCCTCACAACGCGGTGAGATCACACTCGCCAATAATCCGGCCGCCAGTTTTGGATGGATTTCTTGATATCCGCGCGGGAAAGTTTCTCGTTGAGGGCACGCTCGACCAGTTTTGGGACTTCGGCGTCAGAGGCGAAACGAAGGGCCACGAGTTGGCCCTCGCTGAGTTCAGGGATACGCGAGCGAAGAGGCTCGGGAAGAAGTTGCATGAGGCGCAGGCGCTCTTCGAGGCGAATGAGCCGGTCCTGCACCTTCAGCGAATAGAGTCGCGTCTTAAACGCCATCACGAGCAAAGCTGCGGCGAACAGGACTATCAGGAAGGCATGAAGGCTGTGAAAAGCGCTGCGATTCGGCAGATGGTAGAAGAAATTGACCAGCGCGATGATCAGGGCAATCCCAAAAATGGGGAGCATGAAGGCGTGGAACAGGGGATCAAAGCGGGTGTGATTGGCGAAAGTCTGGGGCGTCTTTTCGGCCATAGGGAACTCCTTGATTGAAAGAAGGTCAAAGTGTAGCAGAGGCAGGAGGATGCCACGGGAAGACTCTGGGTCTGTTAGAGGGGTGAATCAGGCCAAACACTTCGGCATCCTTTTTCCGGATGCCGAAGTACACGAGGGGTCCAAGTGGAGCAAAAGTGTGGGATTTTTTCACCAGTGATTGAGGCATGCAGGGTTCGGCGGTCCCCCAACGGCCGAACCCTCATACCCGCTTGGCCTAGGCTACTGAGCGGCAAGCAATATATGCTCGGGAGCGCTGACGGCTTTGGCGCGCAGTTCAGCCTCAGCTCCGCTCTCCGGCAAACGATACATGCGTCGAATCCCCTCGACTTTCACGTCGCTGAGGAAATAACGATCCCCATATTTGTGAAATACCAGCGCGAAATGATCCGCTGGTCGTGCCGATTCTGTCTTCGCGGCGGAGGAAATCAGGCTCATCCTGGCGTGGAAATTGCGGATCACCAAAGCAGAGCCGTCTGGCGAAAGGGCTTGCACGGTGCATTCTCCGGCTGGAATGAGCTTATTTCCGACCCGAAACTCGAACGGTACGTGAGCCACGATTTTTGTGCTGCCATTGAACTGAGCCGCGGCGAGCGGCGGCATGAAGGTGAGAGCCATCGCGAACAATCTTGCGTATTTCATACATAGCCTCCTTGAGATCCTGCATTCCATCGGGGAAGCACCGCCATATTGCCCCGGCGCGAGAGAAAGGTCCATGGAGGCGATGTGAAGCGATCTGAATTGATCTGAAGAACATTGGCGATGCCGACCCTGGATTGTCGGAGAAAGGTACGCCCTAGTTGGCTTGACAGGCTTCAAACCTCATACCAGAATTGTCGAACCCCCCGAGAAGGATTCTCGTTCCATGCCGGAAAAGAAAGTCTGCTTTGGCGAATTCGAGCTGGATTTTGGACGCTTCCAGCTTTCTCGCAACGGAAAGCCCGTCCGCCTGGAGGGATTGCCGCTGCAACTGTTGATGTTTCTCGTAGAAAACCCGGGGCAGTTGATCACCCGCGAGCAGATCGCGGAGAAGCTTTGGGGGAACCACGTCTTTGTCGACGTGGAGCAGGGGATTAACACGGCGATCCGCAAAGTCCGCAAAGCCCTCGACGATGATTCAGCGCAACCGCAGTTGCTGCAAACAGCCGTGGGACGCGGGTATCGGTTCGTCGGAAGCGCCGGCGAGGAGTTAACCGCTGCTGCGGAAGCGGCCCCCGTTGTGTTCTCGCCAGAGGAATTAGGGCGGGCGATCCGGGCCGCTGCTGGTCTGCGTGAGGATGATCCAAAGCGGAGTTGATCTTCGGTCTTCTGTAAGACGCCTGGTTACGAAGAACTCGGGCTAAATCAGCAACCCGGTATAATCCCCGCATATGGGGCTGTCTTCCGGCACAAAATTAGGTCCGTATGAAATTGCGGCGCCGCTCGGGGCAGGCGGCATGGGCGAGGTGTATCGCGCGCGCGATACGCGGCTCGATCGTTCTGTGGCAATCAAGATTCTGCCGGCTCATCTTGCTGACAAGGCCGAAGCGGGGGAGCGCTTCGAACGCGAAGCGCGGACCATTTCTTCCTTGAGTCATCCGAATATTTGCCAGTTACATGACGTTGGCCAGCAGGATGGCGTGCGCTATCTCGTCATGGAGTTGCTGGAAGGCGAGACGCTGGCTGAGCGTCTGCGGCGCGGACCGCTTGTGCTCGATCAGGTGCTGCGCTATGGGGCTGAGATCGCGACGGGGCTGCAGGCGGCGCATCGTTGCGGCGTCGTGCATCGCGACTTGAAGCCGGGCAACATCATGCTGACCAAGTCGGGTGCGAAGCTGATGGACTTTGGATTGGCCAAGGGAATGAATCCACCGAAGCCGGTATCTGTCGAGCTGACCGCGACGCTGACTAGCTCGCACGCCACGCCGCTGACGCAGCAAGGCACGATTGTCGGGACATTTCAGTACATGTCGCCGGAGCAGGTCGAGGGCAAAGAAGCCGATGTGCGGAGCGACATTTTCAGCCTCGGCGCGGTGCTGTACGAGATGGTCAGCGGCAAGCGCGCCTTCGAGGGCAAGACTCTGGTCTCAGTGGCGGCTTCGATTTTGGAGAAAGAGCCGGAGCCGATCCGTACGCTGCAGCCGTTGACGCCGGCATCGTTGGAGCGCGTCATCAAGAAATGTCTGGCGAAAGATCCGGACGAACGCTGGCAGAGTGCAGGGGATCTGGCGAGCGAGTTGAAGTGGATTGGTGAGGGTGGAGCGTCAGGAACATTTGCTGCACCGCAGGTTGCGCACCGGCGCGGGCCGAGGGTGAGGGAGTGGCTGGTGTGGGCGTTTCTCGCGATGGCGGTGATCGCGATCGTTGTTCTGTCGCTCATCCTCGGCCTTTCCGGCGGCAGCAAAGCTGTGATCCGCACCCAGATTGCGCCGTCGGACAAGCTCCAGTTTCACTTCGTGGGCGATGAAGCCGGGCCCCCGGTGATTTCTCCAGACGGTAAAACCGTTGTGTTGTCCGCCAAAGCACAAGGCGTCAAGCAGCTGTACCTGCGGCCTATGGATAAGCTGGTGCCGGAGCCGATCCCAGGAACGGAGCGAGCGACATTTCCGTTCTGGTCCCCCGACAGCAAGTCGATTGCGTTTTTTGTCGACGGCAAGTTGAAACGCGTGAGCGTGTCGGGCGGACCGCCCACGATCATCTGCGATGCTCCGGTCGGGCGAGGGGGATCCTGGAGTCGCGACGGAACGATTTTGTTTTCTGATCAAACGACGGCACCGCTGAGTCGGGTGGATGCCAATGGCGGCACCCCTGTGCCGGTGACCAAGTTGACCGGAAGGTATACGACGCATCGCTGGCCGTTTTTTCTGCCCGATGGCAAACATTTCCTTTATCTGGCGGCCATTCACACGACATTGGCTGATCCAGACACGGCGGTCTTCTGGGCTTCGCTGGACGGGAAAGAGAACCGGCTGGTAGTGCGGAGTTTTTCCAACGCGATCTTCGCCTCGGGATATCTTTTGTACGTTCGTGACAGCGCTCTGGTCGCGCAACCGTTCGAGCCGTCTTCCGGAGAACTGAGGGGCGAAGCTACCGTGCTGAACGACGATGTGCAGGTGGATGGAACGATCTGGAGAGGTACGTTCTCTGCATCCGAAAACGGCACGCTGCTCTACCAGCCTGGCATCGCGGGTGGGGGCGTGAGGTTGACCTGGCTCGACCGCACCGGCAAGGCGCTCGGAGAACTACTAGGCCCGGGCGCTTATTACGAAATTCAGCTTTCGCCGGATGATAAGAAAGCGGCGGTGGTTGAAATGTCCTCGACCATCGGAACGATTTGGATCGTTGATTTGGTGCGGGGAACACGCAACCGGCTAACCTACAACGGATCGTATTACGATCCAGTATGGTCGCCGGATGGCAAGAAGATCGCTTACTTGAGTGGCGCGCTCGGAGAAGTTCCTTCCGCGATTATGGAGAAGGCTGCGGATGGATCGGGAGAAGAAAAGAAACTGCTCGACCTGAATCCTACCGATGGCGTGGGCCAGGAGTTAGATGACTGGTCGCCGGACGGTCGATTTTTGATTTTCAGCAAGGGCAACCCGTCGGTCCGGAACGGAATGGACTTGTGGATCCTGCCGTTATTTGGTGATGGCAAGCCCTATGCGTATTATGCAGGGCCTGGGGATCAAGCCTATGGTCAGTTTTCCCGCGACGGGAAGTGGGTGGCATATGCCTCCGACGAGAGTGGGCGGCAGGAAATCTATGTCGCTCCTTTTCCGTGGACCGGAGCCAAGTGGCAGGTCTCCTCGAGTAGCGGTCATCTGCCTCGCTGGCGTGGGGACGGGAAAGAAATCTACTTTAACACGCCGGGCGTCGACCAGGAATTTGCGGCCGAAGTCAGCGCGGAGGGAACGAGTTTTCAGGTTGGCCAGATCCGCGACATCTTCGAGGTCAGTGATCTTTCTCCGTCGATTGTTCCTGCGCAGTATGCCGTCACCAAAGATGGTCAGCGGTTTATTTTGATCACGACGGGTGTGAATGGGAGATTGCCGGTTACGGTGATTCAGAATTGGACGTCGGAGTTGAAGAAGAGATAGCGGCGCGATGGAATGAAGATCTCCCGGGCCGAAATTCCCGCTAATGGTGTCAGATCGCTGGTGTGGCAGGGCGACGCTTTGGTGGATTGGGTAGCGGGCGGAACGATTTTCGACTTGGATGGAAAGTCCAAGCCTTCGAGAGTCAATTGGGCCTATCCGTTTGACGCAGCCTGCGCGACGCCCGACGGCAGATACGCGATCATCTATCAGCGATGTGGAACCAAGGCGCTGCTATTGCGAGACGGCAAGCTTCTGCGAGAACTCAATCGCAGCTTCTATCAAGCCCACGTCTACGAATATCCCATCTGCATCTGGCGCACCGAGAATGGTCGAACACTGATCGCGCACTGCCCTGAAGACTATCGCCGGATTGATATCGAAGATGCTGACACCGGAGTTCGTCTCACGCAGGGCGAGAGGAAACCGGCAGATTTTTTTCATTCTCGATTGATGGTGAACCAGACCGGCACCCGGCTACTAAGCGCTGGCTGGATCTGGCATCCGTTCAGCGCGGTCATTTACTACGATATCGCCGAAGCGCTGCGGAACTCGAAACATCTCGATAGCATGGATACCACTGCTCCCGGTTCGCGAAATGTGGCGTTTGCGGAGGAGGAGTCGGCGTGTTGGCAGACGGCAGAGCGCGTTCTCCTGGGCGGAGGCTCCGAAGAAGATTCCGTCCTCGACGCAGAAGATGCTGCGATCGAGCCGAGGCTGCATGCGCGTGGTATTGCGGTCTACGACGTTCTCACTCGGACCTACTTGAAGTCTATTGTGCTTGATGAGATCGCCGGCACTATGATGCCCGTAGGCGAAGAGCACGCGGTTTGTTTCTGCGGCGATCCTCGACTCGTCTCGCTGGATTCCGGACAGGTTCTCTCTCGCTGGGATGATCTGGATACCGGAAAGACGGCATCCAGCATAATCTGGAACGCGACGATTCCACCCTTGGCGACTGATGCGGCAAATCGGCGTTTTGCGGTGTACCACGAAGGGAGGATCACGGTCATTCGTATCGATCCCAGCGAATAGTCCCTCCCTTGGCGTAAAATCTCCGGTCGCGAACGTTCACAGGATTCCTCGAATCGAAACAATCATGAAAGCCATACAAGTCAAGCAAACCGGTGGGCCTGAGGTGATGGAACTGGTGGAGTTGCCCGTTCCCGAACCGAAGGCGAATGAAGCGGTCATTAAGTTGTCCGCTTCGGGTGTGAACTTCATCGATGTTTATTACCGCGAGGGACGCTACAAAGCCGCGGTGCCATTTATCCCCGGGCAAGAAGGTGCGGGTCAGGTGGTGGCCGTTGGAACCGATGTGAAATCGGTGAAGAACGGTGACCGCGTGGCGTGGACGGCGGCGCTCGGATGCTATGCCGAATATGCGGCCGTCGTTGCGGACCGACTGGTGAACATTCCCCCCGGAGTGAGCGATCAACAGGCTGCAGCGACCATGCTGCAGGGCATGACAGCGCAGTATCTGGCGTATGACACGTACCCGTTGAAGCGCGGAGAGACGGCGCTGATCCATGCGGCGGCGGGCGGCGTGGGATTACTGCTGGTGCAGATGGCGCACAACATCGGCGCGCGTGTAATCGCAACGGTCTCGACTGAAGAGAAAGCCAAGCTGGCGCGGGAGTCTGGCGCGGAAGAAATCATTCTGTATACGCAATCGGATTTTGAAGTCGAGACGAAGCGCCTGACCGGCGGCAAAGGCGTCGACGTCGTGTATGACTCGGTGGGCAAGACGACGTTCGAGAAGGGGCTGAACGTGCTGCGTCCGCGAGGGATGATGGCCCTCTTTGGCGGATCGAGCGGCGCGGTGCCGCCGTTCGACCCGATTGTTCTGACGCAGAAGGGATCGCTTTTTCTGACGCGCCCTTCGCTGGGAAATTACATCGCGACGCGGGAGGAGTTGGTGGCTCGGTCGAGTGCGGTGTTCGGCATGATCGCCGCTGGAAAACTGAAATTGCGGATCGAGCACACGTATCCTCTAGCGGAGGCGCAAAGAGCGCATCGAGAGTTGGAGGGAAGGAAGACTACGGGGAAGCTGCTGCTGATACCGTAGATTGTGTTGGCATCCTGGCTATAGTCATAGTGCCTACCCAGTCCTCGACAGCATCGACGCTGCATATCTTTCGTAAGGTCCCTCGGAGGGTTGCTGCTCTCCTCAGGATGACAAGTGGTTGAAGAGCGGGAACAAGAGCGGGAACAAGGACAAACATGAAAGCGATTCGCGTGCAGCATACAGGTGCTCCCGAGGTGATGGACCTGGTAGAGATGCCTGTTCCGCAGCCAAAGGGATCGGAGGCCGTGGTAAAGGTCAACGTCGCGGGCGTGAACTCGATTGACGGGCAGTTCCGCGACGGGCGACTGAGAACTCCTCTTCCTTTCACGCCCGGCCAGGAAGGCGCCGGTGTTGTCACGGCTTTGGGTCCGCAGGTCAAGGCATTGAAGGTTGGCGACCGCGTCGCCTGGAGTGGAACGTTAGGATCTTACGCCGAATACGTGGCTGCGCCGGAGGAGCATCTTGTGCCCGTGCCCGCCGCGGTGAGCGATGAGCAGGCGACCGCAGCGATGATGCACGGACTCACGGCACACTATCTGGTGAACGATGCCCACAAACTGAAAGCGGGCGAGACGGCACTGGTGCATGCGGCGGCAGGAGGCGTGGGATTGCTGGTGGTGCAGATGGCGCATGCGATCGGAGCGCGCGTGATCGGAACCGCCTCGAGGGACGAGAAGGCGAAGCTCGCGAAGGAAGCAGGAGCCGACGAGGTCATCGTCTTCACGCGGCAGGATTTCGAGACAGAAGTGAAGCGCCTGACCGATGGCAAAGGCGTCGACGTTGTTTACGACGGAGTAGGCAAAGCGACATTCGAGAAAAATCTGAATGTCATGCGAACGCGCGGCATGCTGGTGATCTATGGCATGTCGAGCGGCGCGGTGCCGCCGGTGGACCCGGCGAAACTGTCCGAAAAGGGATCGCTGTACATGGCCCGCACGACGCTTGCGCACTTCACGGCGACTCGGGAAGAATTGCTGGCGCGGACGAGCGCGCTGTTCCGCATGATTGCCGACGGCAAACTGCACATGCGGATCGCGAAGAAGTATCCACTAGCCGAAGCGGCGCAGGCGCATCACGATATGGAAGCGCGGAAGATGGCAGGAAAGTTATTGTTGGTGCCGTAGGGGAATATTTTCACCACAGAGGACACATGGGCGCGGAGGAGCATAGGGCTCCCTATATCGGTTTTAGTTCCGGAAAATCTCTTTGATAGCGCGCGGGGTCGAGAGTAAAGACTCCACCGCGATGCCGGCTTCTTGCACCAGCCTGTCAGCTAGTCCTGACGAGATCAGAGGGTGCGCGGCAAGTTCGATATACACGGGGCCGCAAATAACGATGCTGCCTCGCGCGCGCTTTGACCAGTTGCTGTTTAATGCGCGGCGCGGGACGTCTCCGCCGACCAGAGCGAAGAGAGAATATTAGAATCGAGGGCAGTTTTCATTCCAAGGTGAGTGGATAGTTCACTCTTCATCGTCGCGCATATTATCAATCCATTTCTTAATGCCCTTTTCACCGCCCGGGAACGGCGCAAGAATACCCATTTGCATCTCGAATGGGTCTGGATTATCACGGGCAGGGCGAATTACAGTGCGGCCTTCCTCGATGACAAAATCGATGCGATCACCGGGCGCAACTCCGAGGCGGTTGCGTATCTCCTGCGGAATCGTGACTTGCCCCTTCGAGCTAATGGAGCTGCAATACTTCTTCTTTACCATACTTCCTTACACCATAAAGACATTGTTCTTTACCATCTCAATCAAGAGGTCACGATTCCGGGGCGCGAGTAGACACGCGCGTATTTCGGCGCCTCTTGCTTCGGATCCACTCCCAGGTCCGCGATTGGTTCGCCCGCCTTCATCTCCAGGGGAACTACTCCTGCCCAGGCGGGGAAGGTCATATCCTCGGCGTCGTCGATCGGAGGTCCGGTGCGCACTTTCGCCGAGAACTCCTCGATCGGCAATCGCAAGACGGAAGTCGCTTTGAGTTCCTGCTCGTTTGGATGGCGAGCATCGGCCCAGCGTCCGGGCAGAATGTGCTCGGACAAAGCCCGAAGCGCTTCCAGCTTTTCTTCTGCATCGTCGACCAGCACCGCGTTGCCAAGGATCACGACGGAACGGTAGTTCATGGAGTGATTGAAGACAGATCGGGCGAGTACGAGTCCGTCAAGGAGCGTGACGGTGACACAAACGGGGAGGCTTTCTTTCAACTGACGGAGCATGCGGCTGGCAGCCGAGCCGTGAATGTACAGGCTCGCGTCCTTGCGGCCGTAGGAGGTCGGAATCACAAAGGGCTGACCATCGAGCACGAACCCGACGTGGCAGATGAATGCTTCATCGAGGATGCGATAGATCGTCGCGCGATCGTAGACGGCACGTTGGGGCTCACGGACGACACGCGTCCGCGCGCCAGGCGTTTGGATATCAGACATTTAGGAGCGAACTCCGGGCAAGCGCCAAGGATGGGTGAAAAGGAAGTGTATCACCGGGCTCCGGTCTTCAGCCCTCGGCGCCGCTTCGGTATCGCAAGGCGACAGGCTACTTTCCGAATCCGATTTTGTCCTGTCGCGCGTTGCTCGAGGCCGCAAACACGGTATCCTGCAAAGGTTCTTTGTTGTTTGGAAATGGTGGCTTTTGGGAAGAGTGATATGGCGATTTCTCCTCGTGGTTCTCCTGCTGGTGGCGGGCGCGGCACATGCTGCCGAAATCAAAGGCAAGGTGACCAACGCCGTCGGCGGCGAAGCTCTGGGCCGAGTGGAAGTCATGGTGTTGGAAACGAAGGCTGCGGCCGTGACGTCGGATACAGGTGAATTCAGCATCCCGAACCTTACCCCCGGGACCTACACCCTGCGGGTCAATGCAGTTGGCTATCGGCTCTTCACAATTCCGTTCCAGTTGGCCGGTGCCGGTGATGTAAAGGAGTTCTCCATCACCCTGGTGCCTGACAATTTCCGTCACACCGATCAGGTCGAGGTGCACGGGGACGTCTTTCAGATCGCCGACTCGCCAGCGACGAACGAGTTGACTCTGACCAGTTCGGAAATTCGCGAGGCCTCGACCGTATTCGCTGACGATCCATTCCGCGCAGTGCAGACTCTGCCGGGCGTTTCCGCGGAAGGAAATAACGAGTTCTTCGCCGAGTTCTCGGTAATGGGCGCGCCCTTCGATAATGTCGGCATCTATGTGGACGATGTGCTGGTGCTGAATCCATTTCACGAGATCGGAAACTTCAGTGAAGGAGCGTCCCTCGGCCTGCTTACCAGCGAAGTGGTCGACGAGATGAAGTTGCTGCCGGCGGCGTATCCGGAAAGGTACGGCGATAACGATGGCGCTGCGCTTGATGTCCACACGCGTGAGGGCAGCCGCGGTTCTCCGTTGTTCCGCATTTCGGCGGGCATCGCAGCCACCGAGATTCTCGGCGAGGGCGGCCTCGGACATAAGCGAGGATCGTGGCTGGCTTCAGCGCGCAAGAGCTACATCAACTATTTGATCCGCGGGCGCGTGCAGGATGCTGCCGATGTCGGATTTGAAGACGCGGATTTGAAGCTGAACTACGACCTGACACCGCGACAAAACGTTGATTTTTTCTTGACCGATGGACATACGAACATGACAATGAGCGATCCGTCGTCGCTGGCCAATATCCAGTATGCCAGCGGGAAGAGCGATTTCACTTTCGCGCGCGCGGGATGGGCATGGACCGTGAATCCGCGGCTGCTGGTTGATGCGCATACCGCGTACATCCGCGAGCCCGACCAATTGTTCAACAATGCCGACCTTGTCCTGACGAAGACGGACCATCGCGAGTGGGTGGGCGGCGGCGGAGTGTCTTGGGCCTGGGGTCGGGACGAACTCCTGCAGGCGGGATGGTCAGAGCGAGGCCTGCGGGACAGCTTGTACCAGGTTGGCGTCACCAATAGCGGAAGCCTGCAATCATATTCGTTAGCCGGCACCGGGGTCCGTCAAAGCGCATTCGTGCAGCAATCGGCTTCGGCGCTCGGTGGGTTCGTGCACGTAATGGGTAGCCTGCGCTGGGATCGCTTTCAGTCCTATCTTCCGCAACGGTTTTCGCCGCAGATTTCAATGGCATTGCGCGCGACCGGCTCCATGCAACTTCAATTTGCGGCCGCGCGTTATGCGCAATTCTCCGAGTCCGCCCTGGGACCGCCGCCGGGCGAATGCGCCATCGAGGGAGGATTACCTCCAAAAGCGGAGCACTACTCAGCGGCGCTGGAACAGAGACTGAGCGAGAACACGCGCATCAGGGTGGAGGCCTTTCAGCGTAAGGATTTTTACGCGTTCGGAGCCGCGACGCTGAGCCAGCAAAATCCGCAATCGTGCCCGGTGTTGCAGCCGATCGCGGGAGGCACGTACGAGCGTGAGTATTCCCACGGAGTGCAATTGACTCTGCAGCGGCGAAGCGCCAACCGGCTCTCGGGCTGGATCGGATACACACTGCTGAAAGCACAGCAGCGCCAGTATCAGATCAACGTGCCGTATGCGCCGTATCAGCTTTTCTTCGATTCCGGTTTCTATTATTCAACCTTGGAAGATCAGCGGCACAACTTGAATATGTTCGGAATGTACCGTCTGCGCCCGAGCCTCAACTTGAGCGGCAAATTTCTGTACGGCTCAGGATTTCCCATCCCGAGTGGATCATTCGTGCAATTGGGCAATGGGCAGTTCGTCGCCACTGGAATTAACAACGAGCGCCTCGGAACCTATGCGCGACTGGATGTTCGCGCCGACAAGGACTGGGCTTTTCAGAAATGGAAGCTCACGCTGTACGGCGAAGTGCTGAACCTGACCAATCACTACAACGGGCGGTTCGCCTATGAATCGGGCATCGATCCGGCAACCGGACGCGCGTTGGTGAAAACGCTGCAGGGCCTGCCCATTACACCGACAGTTGGACTCGTGTTCCAGTTTTGAGAAGCGCTAAGGCTTTGCAGATAGTGTGGCCCATCCTCGGGCGCACCCCGAGCGATGTCATGCTGAGCGGAGCCGGAGTGTGGCGAAGCGGAACCCTGGCGGAATCCGAAGCATCCCTACCTCAGAACAACTACCGCGGGTAGGGATTCCTCGCTCCGCTCGGAATGACGGTTGGATGAAGGTCATGAGCTTTTGACTACGCTAATTTCTAAACCGCGCTACGGCGCCTGGTAGTGAGTCTCGCGATACGAGAGCGCAAATAGAATCGCGACGATACAGAGCACGATCGGCGTGAAGATGCTCGCTTCCGGCCCGACGCTGCCCCCGGTGAGCCACGCTCTTCCCGCAAATGTGCAGTTGAATAAATTGTGGTATGGCGAGATGCCGCTGTCGGGAACGCCGTAGAAGAAGGTCTGGCCCCAGTCCCATCCTGCGTGGAATCCCACAGCCCACCAGAGATTTCCGGTGCGGCGCAGAAACAAGCAAAACAGCAGGCCGAAGAGCACAACGGAAAACAATCCAGCTTTGCTCTCTCCCGGGTTCCCGGCGTGCGCGAGCCCAAAGATTGCGGATAGCAAGATGGCCGACGGCCAGAAGCCCATCCCGGTGGTGAGCGTGTATTGAAGATATCCGCGAAAAGTGAATTCTTCGGCAAGGCCGACGAGAATGAAGGTCACGGTCCAGGCTACGGTGGCCGCGACCAATGTTTTGCCATGGATGGCCAACCCAGTCAGATGAAATCCGTGAAAAACAGAGATGCCGAGCAGGCAGCCGCTGATCGCGAGGAATCCGACCAGTGAGCCGATCCAGAAATTCCTGCCGAAAGCGAATCGCGCGGGCAGCCCGTAGACGCGGAATTTGCGATGCTCGATGCGAGACATAATCAACGCGGCAATCGCGGTGACAAGAAAGATGCTGCCTTCCATCACGCTGAGGCTCAAAGGGGTGAGGCTAGAGCCCAAGCCAAGCTGTACGCGTCCACCGCCGTGTAACACCCTGAGGATTACGCCGATGAGAAGACTGGAACCGAACACGATGGCCGTGGCAATCGCCAGGAACATTAGCGCGCGCCATCCGGCGCGGATGCCGTTCGGCCCGCGGAAGATGGTATTGGGAGCGGCAGGAGGTGGGAGCGGGTTCGGAGGATTGAGGGAGTTGGGGACAATTTCTGAATTGGACATCGCGCACCTTTCGACGACGGACCTACCCGTCGATTCTAGTCATAGCTTTTCAGCGAGGTCGCTTGGGCAACGGTGTCACCTGGCTGCCCTGCGTGCACATGTCATCCTGGACGGCGGCGAAGCCGGCGTGAGGGATCCTAAGTGCGTGGAAGGCTTTGATGCAGTGGCGAGGAAATGCATGTGATGTATGCATCGGACATGATTTCGGCGACAGCATCGGCGCTTGATGACGTCGTGAGGTCCTTCGGAGGGCTATCGCCCTCTTCAGGATGCCATCACACTAAGGGTCGCATCGCCTATTGCTTCGCGATTGCATGGGACTCGCACTCATCCGGAACTTGATTTTGCTGGCGAGATCCTTACCAGTTTACTTTCATCGCAAACTGGAACTGGCGCGGATCGTACGCTGCCGTGGCCTGTCCTGCGTTCGTGAAGAGCGGGCTCACTGCTGAGACGTTATACCTATTCGCGATGTTGAACATGTCGACGATGAATTCTGTACTGATACGCTCGCCAAATGGAATGCGCTTCGAGAAGCGCATATCGCCGAAGGCAGTCCATGGCGTTACACCGGCGTTGCGGGCGAGGTTACCGTCAAGCTGCAACAACGTGGGCGTAGTACCGATCGGGTTGGTTGCACTCGGCAGGAAGCCGAGGACGCATGGCTCCTGGAAATGGCCGGTGGGCGAGTACTTCGAGTTGTAGACCGGTCCGCACGCCGGGTTGACCGTGGTATTGGGGCGGCTGGTCAAAGACTCGAGTTGCAGGTTGTCTCCGCCTGCGGTGGTGATGTTGAACGGACGACCGGACGAGAGTTCGAGTAACGGAGCCCACGTCCAGTAGCTGAAGACTTTGCTCATGAAGCTACTCCCGTGCAGTCTGCCCGACTGGTACACGCCGCTGAAGACGAAACGATGCCGCTGATCGAAGAGCGACGTCGAGCGTTCGAGCATTGGGTAGTAGCTGTCCTGTGGAACAGTCGTGGACTGCAAATCGGTCGAGTCGTCGATCGCGTGTGACCAGGTGTAGGAAGCAAGGAATTCGTAGTGTTCGTTGAACCGCTTGCGCAGGTTGGCGCTAAAGCCGTGATAAATGGAACTGCCGTTGGAGTAGTTGGCATCCATATCGCCGAAGGGGATGCATCCGGCGAAGGTGGTGGGGTCGCAGGCGTTGAAGCCTAGAGTCTGGGCGAGCGTTGCTGCCTGCGTGATGCAAGCCAGCCCCGCCGCTCCGAGTGTGGAGTAAGCCCCAATAATCGAAGGATTCAGGCCACCGGGACGGAAGAAGTTCATCAGCGAAGCGTCGACATAGGGAAGAGGGCTGTTGGGCAGTCCGCCGGGACTGCAGCCGTTCACGGTGAACGGACTGGCGGGCAGAGGCAGAGCGCCGCCCGATAGGCTGGCGTCAACCAAGGCAGCATTGAAATTCGAGACCATCAGGTCGCCGCGGACCGTGTTGGCGTTGATGGGGCGATTGAGGTGGCGTCCGCCGTTGAAGTTGTAGGCGAGGTTCAAGGCGAATCCGTGGCCTAGATCGCGCTCCACGCTCAAGTTCGCTTGCTGCGAATAGGCATAGACGAAGTTTTTCGCCTGAGGATAGCCGAAGGGTTGGAATCCGAGAGGGAAGAAGGTCGAGCGATTCAGATAATTCTGGTTCAGGAAAATCGACTGCGGGAAATTGAGTGACTCAAACTGCTGCTGGTTGGGGAGAAATCCCAGAGCCGTACCTGCCGCCTGGCTCAAGGTTGCGGCACATGGATTCGCCGGGTTCGCTACGTTCACAGGCAAGCCCTGGAAGATGGAGACGGCGTTCAGATTCCCCGGGCTGCCGGCGCCAGTACAGACAGAGCCTGGTCCGAAAGCGAGCTGTCCGCTGGAAGAGCCGTCGGAAGCGTCGCCGAGGAAATAAAGTCCCAGCAACGGATGGTCGTAGAACATTCCGTAAGAAGCCCGGACGACGGTTTTACCGTCTGCCTTGGGATCCCAAGCCATGCCGATGCGCGGCTGAATATTGTTTTTGTCGGTTTGAATTCCTTTTTGCAAGCCGAGGGTACGATATGCCGCAGCCGCGAGTCCCAGCGGCGGTTTGAAGCTCGGAGGAATTTCAACGTCGTAGCGCAGTCCATAATTCAAGGTGACGTGGGGATTGACGCGCCACGAATCCTGCCAGAAAGCGCCGATAGGAATGTTCTTGAAGGAATCGCTGGGGCTGCCCAGGCCTTGAACGAACTGGGCAGGTACTCCGAAGCCATAAGCCTGAACGGCAGAAAGTGGTGCGATGCTCTGCTGCAATGCGGGAGGAAGAGCGCCGAAGTCGGCGGAACTCATTGCGTTGGCGGCAGAGAGGCCTCCGAAATCGTACACACCTCCGTAGTTCACGGTGAAAATTGCAGTCAGCGGCAGATAATTCACGTCCACGCCGAACTTGGTATTGTGGCGGCCGATCGTCCAGGAGAAGTTGTCCGTGAATTGATAGCGCTGCTCGGTGCGCTGAATGTAGCTGAAGGGCTCGCGGCCAAAATAGGCGAATCCAGGTATGTTGATGGCGACGTCGGAGCCACCGGGGATTTGGGTGTTATAAAAATACGAAAGTCCGCGACGCGCGTATTGAAAGCGAAACTCGTTGACCTTGTTGCTTCCAATCGTCCAGGTGTCCTGGAACATTCCCGCAACATCGCGGTAGGTCGTCTGCGAAGTTCTGGAATAAGCGTTTTGCCCAACTGGCTGATCTTCGCCGCTGACCTCAATTCCGTTGACCGTACTTGGGCTGACATTCACGCGGAACGTCAGACGATGACTCGAACCAACATTCTGATCGAGGCGCAGCGAATAAAGGCTGGTTCCTTCAAAGACGGGGAAGTTGCCGATTTGAGAAGCCAAGGTTTGATAGGAGCCGGGAATGAGGCACGGCCCGGGAGGTGGACAGGTGCTGGGAAATCCAGAGAAGTTCTTCAGCAAGCCTCCCGTGGATGCCTGTACCAACGTTGTCGGCCAAGCTCCATTGACCGCCATACCTGAGGAAGCACCGGCCGCGGCAGCATAATCGGCGACTGCCTTGCCGACTGCACCGGTCGGGTCAGACAATTCAGCCCCGAGAGTTGTTGGGCTGGTAAGAAAGCCGATCTGATCTTGAGTGAGCTGCAGCGTTCCGAACGGGAGTCCGACTGCCGAAGTATCGAACGGAATCAATCCGAAATTTCCCTGGCCAATGCTGGAGAATCCCGTCTCGTGCCGGCGCGTGACTTCGTAGGAAAAGAAGTAGTAGGTCTTATCTTTCTTGATCGCCCCGCCGAAGGCAACGCCAGCCTGCACTCGGGTATAGGCGGGATTCGGAACCGTGCTGAATGGATTGACTGCCTGGAAGTTGCGGTTGCGCAAGTATCCGAAAACGTCGCCGTGGAATTCGTTGGATCCGGAACGGGTGATGATGTTGACTACGCCACCGGCCGCGCGACCGTATTCTGGCGCGTAGTTATTGGTGATGATCTGGAACTCCTGCACTGCTTCCTGGGAAACTGTGGAACGCACGCCGTTGACAGAGTTGTCTGTGGCGTCGGCGCCATCGACGTTCACCAGGTTCGAGCGAGCACGCTGGCCGCTCATGTTCAGGCCCGAGGTCGGGGCAGCGCCCAGGTTCGGCGCGTTGTCGCGGACGACCTGCGAATCGGTGAGGGTGAAGTTGATGTAATTGCGTCCGTTGATGGGGAGATTGTCGATGCGGCGCTCGCCGATCGTGTCGGTGGTAGAACTGCGCGAGGTCTCAACGAGTTCCGCCTGCGAGGTGACCTCAATGACTTCCTTGCCGCCCGCCACGGTCAGAGTGATTGGGAGCTCAACCTGCCCACCAACGGTGATCGAAACGCCGGTGCTCTCTGTTTTCGAGAAGCCGGGCGCCGTGACCGAGACGGTGTAGTCGCCCGGCGGCAGAAGTTGGGTGGTATAGCCACCCTGTCCATCGCTGGTGGCCGTGCGCTCCACACCCTTGGCGACGTTCTGGACGGTAACCGTGGCATTCGTGACGCTGCTTCCCTTGGGATCTTTCACGTTGACGCGAAGATCTCCAGTAGCAACGCCGCCCTGCGCAAATGCAACTGCCGAAATCAGCAAGGCAAAAAAACACACCGTAACAACTTTCATTGAGCGGAACATAGAGTTCTCCCTTGAACTCGCGAAGGCGAGCAAACGGCAGGACGGTCTCCCACGGCAGGTGCCGATGTACTCACTCGACGGTTGGACCTGGAACGATTCCCCGGTTTTTATACCAGAATGACGTCCGAAAACAAGTCAGGAATTGAAGAGGGTCGTTCGCGAGTAAACCACCTGCGAAAAGCGCATTCGGTGGTTGAACCGATTGCTCGGGTGGCAGATGAAACACGATTCGTCTGTTGCGAAATGCAATAGTTGGCCTACGAGCGTACAGAAATTCGAACTGGCACGGCGGGATTCTGGAGTCGACCCAGCAGCATCGCGCACCCATTCAATCGCTCGTATCCGAGTAATACAGGTGCGGCAGGCACTCCAACGGTGGGCCAGGCCAAGCCGACGTAGATCCTGAGTAATGCGAAGGCTGCATTGCGCCGCAACAGAAGCGCGCTGTCAATGAGCTGGCGGGCGGCTTCGACGGTTTGGGAGTCGGACGAAGCGAGCGCGGCTTGCGCGATCGTCACCAGGAAGGCGGCGTTTTGTCCAGAGACGCGGACGTATGCGGCCGCAGCTCGCAGGCGCTCCCGTTGCACGCGCCGAAACTCTGGCGCCGGCAGGCGGCGATGAAGATATGCAGTTTCCGACGCGTCGACCAGGTTGCGGAAAGCCTCGACGTCGAGAGGTTCGATCCGGGGAGCGAGATTGTCGCGACTTGAGACTTGAAGAGCCCGTGAGACAGTAACGCGCAGGATTACGACCAGCGCGAGGACGGCAAACACGACGAGAACGATGGCCAGTGTCATTGCTGTAACAGACGCTCCAATTCGCGGTTCCAAACGGCGAGGTTGTTTTCGGGTAGAGAAATCTTGGGCTTGACGGTTGCCTTGCCGGGCACGAGCAGATAGTAGAACCAGATCAGGACGACCACGTGGTACGTGGCAGAATTAAGAAAGGCAAACAGGGTGCGCACGTGCTCAGATGGGCTGGCATTCGCGATGATCGCCCACGTGGCCAAATGTTCGCAGGAGGAGACCCCTAGTCCAATCAGGATTCCAAAAGACAAGCGGTCCCACGCGAGGTGGAAGTAAGCCGCAAAAAGAAAGAGGAAAACTACGAGGCCCAACTCGGTGATGAAGACTGTCTGCTCCAGCAGGTGCGCTCCGGAGACCGTTCCGAACTTGCTATCCCCGTGGGAAAAAGCAGCCATCACCGCCGCGAGAAGAACTAACAGAGTTCCGCACCCGCTCACCAGAGTCTTGCCCAGCCGCGCTATGGAAGCGTAAGGTGCGAAGACCTGTGAGAACACTTCTCCGATTACGAGAAATTTCAACAGGCTCTCTACGACAAGACCGGCCCAAAATATGCGCCAGAAAGCCTCAGGAGAGACGGAGGGAAGGATGTCCGCCAGGTAAGCAGCTAAGTCTCCTACTGAGCTTAGAATTGCGAAGGCTACAAAGGCAGCAAAGATGCGACCGATGCCGCGTCGCCATAGCAGAACGCCGAGCAAGATAAAGAGTAGGTTGGGCGCAACCCAGAGATAGTGCCAGAGTATTGAGTGCGCCTGCAGCATGGCGGTGGTGAGGCACTATACCGCGATTCGCTGCAGGCCGCAACGCTCGGACCAGTCTTGTTCGGTTTTTGTAAGATCAGCAACTTCGTCGTGCAGTTCGCTGATCTTCGTGCAAAACTAAGAAATAAGTCTGAATTACGGCTTGCAGAGTGTGTTGCCGCAACCAGTGGTACCGTTGTTTCCGCCGTCGATAACAGTGGCGAGAGATGGAGTTACCATAGTACTCAGGAAAAGGACTGCTGCACCAACGACGAGTAGCACACGTTTCACGGTTTTCTCCTTGGACTGCAAGTTGGACCGTGATCCTTACATGCCCCTGCCTTTCGGGCTACGGTACGAAAGTTTGTAGGAATGTTCGGAATTCGTAACAGAAAATGACGCTCAAATCGGCACTGCAAGACGTTAAAGAGACGACACTTTCGGCCATTTCCGGCCTTTTGGCGAAGCTGTCTTACTTATCGTCTTTGCGCGGAGCGCATGGCAGGTACGAGCATTGGGGAATGGAGGTCGTCCACGGGCAGGATTCATCGGAGCGCGCGCTCAAAGCCGCTCATTCGGAAGTACTTACTGCAATCTTAAGGATGCCCCTGGCGACATTGGAGCAAGATCTGGACGAATCTTGCCGCAATAGCAGCGAGTCTGCCGCAGAATATGCTGAGAATATGCGCGGGCAACTGGAGGATCTCGTTCCGGAAGGACGCCAGAACGGCCCCGCGTCGAGCCACCTTAATTCAGTGCTGGTTGCGCTTTCGAGTTTGGAGCGGAATCGAGGGCGTGCCACTCGGTCAACTTCATAGCGACTCCCACGACCTGACCGAGTACCTCAGCTTCCTGCGGATGCCGGAGAATCCGAACCGGAACCGGCGAGAGCGGGTGGGGCTGCAGGATGATCTCGTCGCGGCGCATGCTGCACCAGGAGCAGGTGTGCCCTTCGCGAGTTTCGACGAAATAGATGGGCCGCTCGTATTCCGAACGCCACGAACCTTCCACCACGCGATTGCGCGACTCGTCCACTTGAATAAAACTTCCCGGCGGCAGGATGGGATACATCGTGAAGTCTTGGGTGCCCACGTAGCCGTACGTGTATTCACTGTTCGCTAATTGCGCGAGATAGGCGAAAGGGACCATTCCCCACTGCTCCACCATGCGGCCGAGGTTGGTGGTGCGCTTTTCGTCGAAGCCGGGATCCATACGCACTGGAACCTGTACGGAGGACAATCCCGCAAGAGCATCGGAAACGTGCGATTTTGGCGGCGAAACCAAGCCCAGATCGGCCGCGGTGTTGTTGAGGTCGACGCCGTACCACGACAACAGTTCGCGGACATCGCGATGATAAATCACCGACAAGGTGTAGAGACGGTAGATGCTGGGCAGAATGCCCTTGGTTTCGATATCAGAAAGTCGGCTGGGCGGAATCGAAAACTCTTCGTTGCGATAGCGCTCCGCAAGGCGCGCGCTGGAGCTCTCGACGTCACGCATGGTGAGGCCGAGCTTCTCACGCAGGGTCCGAAGGCTTTTTCCGGCCGGGAGCATTAGGGTGCCCTCAAACAGTGACGGAATCATATCAAAGGCTGGGATGGTTGTGTTTGATTTTCGGCAAAAAAATGCGTACGCCAGTCTGTTACGAAATCAGAACACGCGCACACCCGCATATGGAGCAGCGATTTGAGTCGTTTCGGACTGAAATCCGGCGTGCGTAGGCCGATCCCCGGAGGTCCGGACATCTGGTAAGTGTTCGGAATTCGTAACAACCATTCAGTTCCCGCAATTCCGCGCATCGCGGCGCTGGGGCGACCCGCAGGTCCTATTCATCGGGGAGTCCGCTCCGATTTGGCTTGATTGCTTTCTCACGACCACACCGAGTCGGCAAAACAAATGACATTTGTCACGACGTTTCCGTGATGGATGGCACTGGTTTGCGACTCGTGGTTGCGCGAGGATGCAATCACAGAGCGGGAAGAATGGTTCCCGCAAATGTGCCGCCCGATGCGGCCGAGGAACGGAAGATGAATGCAACCTTGCTGCAAGTCCAAACTGCAGAATCATCCAGTTCGAGTTCGGTGGTAGCCAGCCTCGAAAACGTGAACAAGAACTATGGATCGGTGAGGGCGCTGAACGGGGTCGATTTTCGAGTGCGCGCCGGAGAGGTCGTTGCGCTGCTCGGTCCTAACGGCGCCGGCAAGACGACCGCGGTGAAATTGCTTTTGGGGCTGCTGCAGCCGAACTCCGGCAAGGCACGCGTTTTCCGGGGTAACCCGACGAATCCTGAAAACCGGATGCGCACCGGAGCAATGTTGCAGGTAGGACGCGTTCCGGAAACGCTTCGCGTGCGCGAGCATATCGATCTTTTCTCGAGCTATTACCATCGACCGCTGCCTCCATCCGAAGTTCTTGCGATTGCAGGCTTAGAAAAGCTGAGTGACAGGAAGTTCGGCGATCTCTCGGGCGGGCAGAAGCAGCGCGTGCTGTTTGCGCTGGCGATCTGCGGCGATCCTGATCTGCTCTTCCTCGACGAACCCACGGTCGGGCTCGACGTGGAAGCCCGGCGCATGTTGTGGGAGGAAATCCGGCAACTGGTGCGCCGCGGTAAGACGGTGCTGCTCACCACGCACTATCTGCAGGAAGCCGATGCATTGGCAGATCGCATAGCCGTCATCAACAAAGGAGAAATCATCGCCGAGGGAACGCCTTCCGAGATCAAAGCACAAACTGCCGGCAAACGTATTCGATGCATCACCAGTCTGCCGCTGAATACCCTGCGGCGGCTGTCCGGTGTAACCGAAGTGAAAGAAGATCGGGAGGCCGTTGAGATTCACACTGTCGAAGCCGAGCCTGTCTTGCGCGAGTTGTTGGCGCGAGACGCTACGCTGTCGGGGATCGAAGTGACCAGCGCCGGTCTCGAAGAGGCGTTTCTAGCACTAACGCAAGAAGGTTCGAAGAACGGAAGCTCTAACTGAAGCATTGAGGAGAAAGCGATGAGCACAGCAACCCTGACATTGAGCAACACGCAGATTCAGAGATCGCCGGTCCATACCGTCGAGATCTATCTGAAAGAAATCAAGTACGAATTTCTGAAGAATCTCCGGCTGCGCGTGTACACGGCGTCAGTGCTGAGCTTCCCGATCATGTTTTACATCTTTTTTGGACTGCTCATGAAAAACCAAACGATCGGCGCTACCCGCATGCCAACGTACCTGATTGCGACATACGGAACATTCGGGATCATGGGCGCGTCGCTATTCGGAACTGCCGCAGGTCTCTCTTCCGACCGCGGTCTGGGATGGTTGCAGGTGAAGCGGGCCAGTCCTATGCCGCCATTCGCCTATTTCATTGCCAAGATAGTGACGTGCATGGTGTTCAGCACGATCATCGTGCTGTCGCTAATCGCGCTTGGAATTACGCTGGGCGGAGTGCGGATGCCTGTTATAACGTTTGCCCAACTTTTGGGAACGTTGGTTATCGGCTCGTTGCCATTTTCGGCAATGGGACTGGCACTGGGATATTTCACTGGCCCGAACTCGGCGCCCTCAATGATCAACCTGATGTATCTTCCGATGTCATTCTGCAGTGGACTTTGGGTGCCGTTGATGTTTCTGCCAAAAGCGCTACGGCAGTTCGCTCTGGTGTTGCCGCCCTATCACCTGTCGCAACTGGCTCTGGGAACTGTGGGCGCGGGCACGCGCGAAGCGGCGAGCACCCATTGGGGAGTGCTGCTGGGATTCACCATGATCTGCTTGGGAGTAGCGCGAATCGGGTTCCAGCGCGACCAGGGAAAACTGTACGGATAAGAAATGATGAGTGACTTCGCTGTGGAGGAGAGATGACCATGAGTGCAAATTCAAAAAAATCGATGGGATGGTCATCCATCCTCATACTGCTCGGCGTAATTGCAATCTATGCAGGAGCGATGTCGCTGATTGTGATCATTCCGGTTGCGACCCTGGTCTGGTATGGTGCAAGGCCAGTTCTACGGAGTGGTCGAAATTGACACTCGGGGCGAAAATAGACTCATGCCAGTGATTCCGTTCGAGCGCGACGAAAACGCGACCGGCAGCCATTGGAAGTTGAAGCCGTGGCGGACCATCCTTAAGGATAAGGACCACGGCTGGAGTCCTCTGCTTTGGGTTTTGTACCTGGGGTTCTTCTTCATCGACCCGGTGTTCAGTCATGCGAGCGCCCGGATCTGGGCCCTCGACCTAGCCGGTGCGTGCGTATTTATTCTTCTATATTTCGGGCTGTTTGCTCTGGAGAATCCGAGCGTCTTCGTTCACATCGGCGGAATGATATTACTCGGCATGCTGTTCATGCCGATCAACTCTGGCGCATGTACGTTTTTTATCTACGCCGCGGCCATGGTGCCGTTTTGCGTGGACACAAAGAAAGCCGCAATTCTGGGTCTGGCGATTGTTGGAACGATGGGCGCCGTTGAAGGACTGTGGTTGCACATCAATCGCTGGACGCTGTTTTACTCCTCAATATTCCCCCTGCTCATCGGCGCCGGTAATACTTTTTTTGCCGAGCGCAATCGTATGAATCGCCGGCTGCGCAGGGCGAACGAAGAGATCGAGCATCTGGCCAAGGTGGCCGAGCGCGAGCGTATCGCGCGAGACCTGCATGATGTGCTGGGACACACGCTTTCAGTCATCACCTTGAAATCGGAGCTAGCAGGCAAACTGATTGACCGAGATCCGCAGCGGGCCGGAAAAGAGATTCGGGAGGTCGAGGAAATCTCGCGGCAGGCTCTGGCGGATGTCCGCGATGCGATTCGCGGCTACCGCACCAAGGGACTCGCGGCCGAGTTGGTACAAGCAAAAGCCACGCTTGAGACCGCTGGCATCAGCGTCCAGTGCGATGCCGCAACCAGCGTCCAACTTCCGGCGATGCAGGAGAGCGTGTTATCTCTCGCCGTCCGCGAAGGTGTGACCAACGTTGTTCGACACGCGCGCGCCTCGAACTGCCGGTTACATCTGGAACAGCACAATGGTTCGTGCCGCCTCGAAATAGCCGACGACGGCCAGGGATTCGCCACTATGGAAGGCAATGGTTTGCGTGGCATGCGCGAGCGCGTCGAGATGCTGGGAGGCTCGCTCGAACGTGCCAACAAATCGGGCACGATACTCGTGATCACGCTGCCACTTAAAGAACCAAGAGTGAAAGACGAAAACAACCAATGAGCCCTCTGACCAAAGAAGGCACCAGAGAAAGTGCGAAGGAAGGACGCAAGACCATTCGGGTGGTGCTGGCCGAAGATCAGGGCATGGTGCTCGGGGCACTGGCGGCGCTGCTTGAAATCGAAGGCGACATCTCTGTGGTTGGCCAGGCGCGCAACGGCAGAGAGGCGCTAGACGCAGTGCTCGCGCATAAACCGGACGTCTTTATCACTGACATTGAGATGCCGCACATGAGTGGTCTCGATGTGGCTGCTGAGTTGAAACGGCGCCGCACCGGAACCCGTGTAGTGATCGTGACGACGTTCGCACGGACGGGATATTTGCGGCGGGCACTCGAAGCCGGAGCCTCCGGCTATCTGTTGAAAGACATGCGTGCTGAGGAACTGGCCGACGCGGTGCGCCGCGTGCATCAGGGACTGCGCGTCATCCATCCTGAGCTCGCGACGGAAGCTTGGGGCGAGATGGATCCTCTGACCGATCGCGAACGCCAGGTGCTGCGCCTGGCGGGAGAAGGCATGGCAAGTGGCGACATCGCGAACGAACTCGGACTTTCCGACGGCACTGTGCGGAATTATCTTTCCGAGGCGATCAGCAAGTTAGGTGCGAGCAATCGGGTAGAAGCGGCGCGGATCGCGAGAACCAAGGGGTGGCTGTAGACAGTCATGCGGGGATAGCCGCACCTCGGCTGTCCGGTCGAGTCGGGTACCGCCGTGGACTAACTGCCCTGAGATGCAGCCAATTGCTGAATCGAAGGATCGGCTTCCGCGAAGCACATCCGTCGTAGACCAATCAGAATGAATAGAAGAGCAGCGCAGATCGCCAGCCCCGTCAGGCCATAGTTAACGGCGTTGATCGCGGCGCGATGGTGGGCCTCGGCGGGTGGAGTGTCACTGTAGACCCGCACGCGCAGGCGTCCTTTTAACTCCGGAAAAAGATAGATTTGGATCGATGTTCCTGCGGGAACGAGCTCTTCGAGTTCCGCCTGGTTGCGTGGCCGCGTATGCAGATACGGTTGTAGGCTCATCCATTCGCGCTGGCCGTCGACCATGCCGCTGGCGTAGAGGTCAATGCTTTTTGACTGTTTCTGGTAGTAGACGCGCGTCACCTGGAAATCTGTGACGTGGTAAGGCTGTCCCTCGTAACGATGCCAGTCATTCCAGTTATTGATGAAGATCACGAACCCGAAGAGCAAAAACGAGAACAATACGACCGAGCAGAGCCCAATACCGAGACTCAGGATCTTAAACTGCGTTGGATGAGATAGTGGTTTTTGCGGCGCGCGAGGTGCGAGTGCCTTCTGCTTCGCCCGCGCGGAGAGCGCAGTGCCGACCACGATCAACCCTCCAAAGATCACGATCATGAACTTCGGAAATTTGAAAACGAGCATGAAAGCGGTCATGAAGGCGAACTGAACGAGGGCCCCGACCCAGATCGTTGGGCGTCGCGGGCTTACGAACGCTGCTCCGGGCATTGTGGTTTCGGGCGTAATTCCGGAAATCGAACTGCCGCACATCGGGCAAACGGTGGCGGACGTATCGACCAGTTCAAAGCCGCACTTCACGCATTTGTGCATGGGAACCATCCGCCGCGATTACAGCATGGGCGATGAAGGCAAACAATTGACGATGGTAACGGCGGGATCCTGTGTTCGCTACTTGATCGTCAAATTCGAGAAATAGGCGTCTGTAGTCGAGTGCGCCCACAGGGCGATCTGGCCGTGCGCCTCGCCGAGTTTCAGGTCGTTCACAACCAGCGCAGGCTGGTCAGCGCCATTCACGTACAGTTGGGCCTTCGTTCCGGAAACCACGATCTTTATCTTCGTCCAGGCTCCGCTCTCAAGATCGGCATAGGACTCATAAACTCCAGGGCTTTCCTTTCGCAGCCGATTCCAGGGATACTCCGGCTCGGACACATATTGTGTGGAATGGTTGCGGCGCAGTTGATCGTCGGCGCGGCCGTTCGTAGGACGGATGTAAAAGCATTCGTAGCGTGAGCCGTGCGGTTGCACGCGGAATGCGATGCCAATGAAACCGCGCGAGTCGTCAGGAGCTCCCGGCCTGGGGGATCCGGCAATTTCGGCATGGATGACGCCATCCTTGAAATCCGTCGTCGTCAGAATCGCGAGTATCGAATCGTCGCTGGCCTGATAGTCGGGCACCAGTTTCACCGCCTTACGTCCACGATAGGTTGCGACCTCGGCTTTACCGCCGACTGTCTCCAGGTTCTCGACTGAGTCCAGCGGGAAATTTCTGCCCGGCGCCTTAGCCCCGAATCCTAAAACTACGTCCGCCAGCAACAGCAGCGCCGCAATCGCGGTACAAAGTGTTCTACTCATCGATTTCTCTCCTTCAACACTCGCCAATGTCGTGACTCTTGATCACCGAAACTGCGACCTACTCGTGGATTTCAGTTCTCAGGTGCCAGTTTTTGGTTTGCCTTTGTGATCGCGTACTGTAGCCAACCCTCCTCAACGAAGTTCTGACATTTGCTCTCGAGGTAATCCAGTGCTTTAAGGCGGGCATCGAGCGCAGCGGCATTTGTCTGGTCATCGGCGAGAACGATATCGGTGAGGTGCAAAGCCTCGACCGGCTTGCCATCCTTCACTTTTTCGAGGGCCAGCCGCACCAGAGGTTCTGGTCCGCCGGCCAACCTGACCAAATCGGGAAAGACCGAAGAAGGCGGGACCGCATACATTGAGGCGGGATTGGTATCGAACCATCCTGCATATCCGTCGTAGATTCCACGCACCGACCAGCCGACCTTCCCAAACGATTCTGTGAGGTCGAAGCTGTCGGGGAGTTTTATTTCCTGCATGAGGGTGAACACATCTTTGCCGGCATTCATCCCCTTTACGACTTCATCGTGCACGTACTGAATCGCGTCGCGAAAACGAGTAAGCCGTCGAGTGATTTCCGCGTTGCCGAAAATCGGGTCACCGTGCCCCATCAGCAGGACCTCAGGTTTGAGGGCGAGCACGGTATCGATCGAATGGATCCAGTCCAGAGCGGGGCGCGGCCGAGTTCCCCTAAGCGTGTAGAGAGCGGGGAAGGATTTCGGTTCTGGCAATCCGGCTCCGTCGTAGTTATCGCCGATGAACGCAGTTTTGTAGACCGGAATCCAGACCGTCAGGTGGTCGGGCGTCTCGCCCGGCGTGCTGAATAGTTCGAACTTCGTTCCTCCCAAAGTAAAGTCATATTTTTCATCGAAGAGCACAGTGGCCTCGATCTTCGCACCGTAATTGCCCGGCCATGGGCCAACTGGCTTGGGTGGACGGTTAAACCCGGCTGCATTGCGCGGGGCAAAGAAACCCTCGAGCCTGTCAACGTAGTTGCGAAATTCAACGTAGTTCCGTTGGGCGATGATCTGCGTTCCAGGTTCCTTCCACAGCGGTATTCCGCCGATATGATCGGCATGGCCATGCGTCAAGATGATGTACTTGACCGGTCCTTGGCTAACCGGCGCCAAGATCTTCCTGGCATTCGCAGCCTGATCTGCCAAAGCTGTATCAATGATCACGTTTCCGTCCGGGGTGGTAACCAGGTAAACGTTGCCTCCGCCGGGAGCCATATAAATCGACTCGCTGATCTTGACCGCCTGCGATGCCGTTTGAGCAACCGCGCTCGCGGACGTTCCAACCGCCAAACACATGGAGAACGCGACGCACATACTCCGATACATAACTCCACTCAATGTTGAAGACATAAGTGTCCTCCGTCGGAGCCTCGGGATCTCGTGCGCTGAATGCGAATCGTCGAAAACGGATGTGATGTGTGGGCAGAAATCCCCGGAGCTTAGACGGCTGAAAACGAGAAGAGTATCAACGTGGGATGGAAGAATCGCTTTTGAGGGACGAGGAGCTAATACGGATTGCGCTCGACGCCCGCATCCTGCTGCTTCACGGTGCGATAGGCCCAAGCCATTCGGGGAGTGTTGTGGGCAATGCCGATGTGGCCTTGTGGGTCGAGGACGATGATTCCGCCATGTCCGTTGACGCGCTGCTTCAAATAGTTCATGGCTTCCTTGGCCGACCACTCGGGGAGATTTCCGGCAGCGATGCGATCGGCAGTCCACTTCGCAAGCACCAGCTTCATGATCGGCTCGCCCCAACCTGTGGTGGAGGCAGCGGCGCTCTGGTTATCGGCGTAGCATCCGCAGCTATCAGGGAAGAGTCGCCGAGGCGGCCTGGAGCTTTGTTCAGCGTGCCTCCTGTCGAAGTGGCCGCAGCAATGTTTCCAGTGCGATCGAGCGCGATGGCGCCGACGGTGTCGTGGGAGATAGTCACATCGTCTGACTCGGGAGCGAAGAGGTCGTTGCCGTCTTGCTTTTCGTTTCGCTGCGCGAGTTCGGTCTGATAGGCACGCAGGCGCTCGACTTCGCGCGGGATCACTAGGTCTTCGTTCTTGCAGAGCGGAATACCGTGTTGGGCGGCGAACTTTTCGGCGCCCTCCGCGACGAAGTAAACGTGCGGACTCTCGCTCAAAATCTTGCGAGCGGCTCGCACGGGATTGTGCAGGTGCTCGACGCATCCCACGCCACCGGCGCGGAGCGTAGCACCGTCCATGATAAGGGCATCGAGTTGGACGCGACCGTCACGATTCAAGAAGCTGCCGCGTCCTGCGTCGAAGGTCTCGTCGTCTTCCATGATGACGACGGCTTCTTCGACGGCGTCGAGCGCCGAGCCTCCGCGCTCGAGTACGCGCCATCCGGCAGCCAAGGCGTTGTTCACCCCGCGAATGTGGGCGTCGACCATGTCATCGGGCATGGCCCATGCGCCGCCGTGAACGACGAGAACGGGATCGGTTGGCAAAGTTGTCCCCAGAAAGTCGGACGTTAGGCCTTGGACATCAGACCTCAGATTCGACTGGATAGGATAGCAGGAAGGCGGGGTGGGTTGACCGTGTCCGGTTGATTGGCAGCTTCAAATTTCGGTGGAAAAGTGAAAGCCCCGGTCATCAGCCGGGGCCGAAGACTGGGTATGGAACGCCACCCGTCATATCAATGATAGCTCCGTTGAAGGCAATTCGGGAATCACTATGAGGGCGATGAGAGCAGAGGTCCTTCGGCGCCAAAATGCGGCGCCTCAGGATGACAACGACTGAGGAGTGCGGCGCTCGCTTCGCTCGCTGGACGGCCGGCCGTCCCCACATGGCCCGACTTGAATTCAAAAGTCTTACGCGGCTTGGCCGGAACTCAACGACACGGGCGGGTCCTGTGTACGAGTCCAGGTGTAGCGCATGCGATGGATGACGGTGATAGTTCCGAGCACGGCGATGATCCAGAGGACTGGGGCCATGCGGTTGAACAGCGCACCGAGGATGACCAGGACAAGGCGTTCGGGGCGCTCCATGAATCCGACGCGGCAAGAGCCGATCAGGGATTCGGCGCGGGCGCGGGAATAGCTGACCATGATGGCGGTGATCATGACGAAGGCGCTGAGCACCACATAGAGGAAACGTCCGCCGCGGGCAAAGAAGACGAGCAGGCCGAGGAACTGAAAGGCATCGGAGTAGCGGTCGACAACGGAGTCGAAGAAAGCTCCGAAGCGGGTGACACGGTTGGTGGCGCGGGCGACTTGTCCATCGACCAGATCGAAGAAGCCGGAGAAGATGATGACGAGTCCGGCATAGATGAACATGCGTTTCTGATTGGAGGCGTTGGCTAATCCGAAGAGAAATGCGGCCCAGGTGTTGACGAGCAGTCCCATAAAGGTCAGGACGTTGGGATTGATGCGGGACAGCGCGAGCCAGCGAACGATAGTGTCGAGAAGGACTCCGCAGGCACGTCCGAAAGCAGAGGTCCAGGAAGCGGTCATGAGGGCAAAACCAGTTTAACCACAAAGGTCACTAAGGTACACGAAGAAAACGCGGAACGCTTCACCCTGTGTGCGACTTCGTGTCCTTCGTGGTTCATGAATTTGGATCGGCTGGCTACGCTTGTGCCTCTTTTGGTTCGTCGCCGATATCGTCGTGGATGGTGCTCAAGCTGAGAATTTCCAGCGTACGCTTGCCGTTGGGCGTGACCACCACGGCTTCGTCGCCTACCTTCTTATTCAGCAAGGCGCGGCCGATTGGGGACGTGGTGGAGATCTTTCCTGTGGCTACGTCGGACTCCTCGCTGGTCACCAGTTTGTACTCGATCTCTTCTTCCTTGGTGCTGTCATACACTTTGATGGTCGAGCCCAACCCGACTTTGTCGTGCGGGATGTTGTTCATATTGACCATCGACAGGTCGGCGAGACGCTTGCCAAGCTGGCGGACGCGCGCTTTGACGAACTCCTGGCGCTGCTTGGCCATATGATACTCGGCGTTTTCGCTGAGGTCGCCAAGCGCGGCGGCCTTTTTGATTTCTTTGGGAAGTTCGTGAATCAACTCATGTTCAAGCGCGTTGATTTCTTCCTGCAGTTTTCGTTTGATGGCGTCTGTCATGGGATTACTAAGCGGCCGGATAGCAGCAAGGCTTCGGACATTATAAACCCGTGGTCGGGCTTTCAGCTTGGAGCCTCCGGTTGGACCTGAATTCGCATTTCGTAAAGTAAAAGGAGCCGGGAAAGCCTGGTAGCTCTCAAGGGGCGAGATCCCTGGGGTGACGAACCGATTGCGAATTTTTCACGGACAGTGTCGAATTCTTGAGGTCTTATTCGACGCAATCATAGAGAGGGAATTCCGAACTAGAAAGTCCGCTCAAAACCTACAAATACAAATAGGAGAACACAATGAGAGTCATGGTGATCGTAAAGTCGACAAAGGATTCCGAAGCGGGCGTGCTTCCCAGCAAAGAGCTACTCGCCGCGATGGGTAAGTACAACGAGCAACTGGTGAAAGCCGGTATCATGCTCGCGGCAGATGGGCTGCAACCCTCCTCGAAGGGGAAGCGGGTGAGGTTCGAGGGGGATCGGCGCTCCGTGGTCGACGGTCCATTCACGGAGACGAAAGAGCTAATCGCCGGTTACTGGATCTGGCAGGTGCGATCGATGGAAGAGGCGGTGGAATGGCTAAAGAGGTGTCCCAATCCGCATTGCGAGAATTCTGAGGTAGAGATTCGTCAGGTATTCGAGGCGTGCGATTTTGGCGAGAACTTGACCCCAGAGGCAGAAGAGCGTGATCAACGCTTGCGTGAGCAGATGGCAGGGAAGAAATAGTTTTGTCTTCCTGTCGAATTCTCGATTGCTGGTTCGACGCATCAATAGAGCGAGGGTGATTCGAGGCGACTGGCGTCGGGACCTGGCTCACAAACTGAATCCACTTAAGGAGAAAACGATGAGATTCCTCAGCATCTACAAGAACGTTGAACGAAACACACAGCCATCGCCGGAAGAGATGGCCGCGATGGGCAAGCTGGTCGAACAGGGTTTCAAAGAGGGCTGGCTGCTCGCCACGGAAGGCTGCATGCCGACGTCATTTGGCGCACGGGTGCGGAGAGACGGCGCCAAGATCAGCGTGACTGACGGCCCGTTCACCGAATCGAAAGAAGTCGTCGGCGGATTCGCCATTCTCAAGGCAAACTCGAAGGAGGAAGCGATTCGGATGGCGAAAGACTTCCTCAATTTTGTCGGCGAAGGCGAGTGCGAGCTCCGCCAGATTTACGAACCGAACGACGCTCCCTGCGTTACCCACGGTGAGCGTGAAGTTGCGCTGAAAGCCTAAACAATGGTGTGATCGGTAGCGGTGGGTGCTACCGAGACACATCGCGCGATTGAAGCGGTCTGGAAGATCGAGTCGGCCCGCCTGATTGCCGGGCTGACTCGCATCGTCCATGACGTGGGCGTGGCGGAAGAACTCGCTCAGGACGCTTTGGTCGTAGCACTCGAAAAATGGCCGGAATCCGGCATTCCCGACAATCCAGGCGCATGGCTGATGGGTACGGCGAAACACCGTGCCATCGACTACCTTCGCCACGGCACGCTGGCCGAGGGCAAGCATGAGATTCTTGGCCGCGAAATGGCCGAACGCGAGATGCAGGTTCCGGATCTGGTGGCTGCCATGGATGACAACATTGGCGACGACATGCTGCGGCTGGTGTTCATCGCGTGCCATCCGGTGCTTTCGACGGAGGCGCGAGTTGCGCTGACGTTGCGCCTGCTTGGGGGGCTCACCACGGACGAGATTGCACGCGCTTACCTTGTTTCAGAATCCACAATGGCGCAACGCATCGTTCGCGCGAAGCGTACTCTCGCCGACGCGCATGCTCCGTTCGAGGTGCCCCGCGGTTCTGAATTCACCGCACGGCTGTCGTCCGTTCTGCAGGTTCTCTATCTCATCTTCAACGAAGGCTATTCGGCGACGGCCGGCGATGACTGGATGCGTCCGGCGTTGTGCGATGAGGCGGTCAGACTAGGGCGAATTTTGGCGGAACTCGTCCCAAATGAGCCGGAGGTCCATGGGTTAGTGGCGCTGATGGAAATTCAGGCCTCTCGGGCCAAGGCGAGAGTGAATGCGGCAGGGGAACCGATTCTGCTGCTGGATCAAGATCGATCGCGTTGGGATCGCCTGCTGATTGGCCGTGGTCTGGCGGCCCTCGTACGAGCCGAGCGGCTTGGCGGGATGCGTGGGCCTTATGCGGTTCAGGCCGCGATTGCCGCGTGCCACGCGCGAGCGGTCACGGCAGCAGAAACCGATTGGGGACGGATTGTGGAGTTATATGGTGACCTTGCCGAGATCGAGCCGTCACCCGTCGTGGAACTGAATCGCGCGGTTGCGGTGTCGATGGCGCAAGGCCCGGCAGCCGGACTTGAAGTCATTGATGCCCTGAAGGATGAGCCTGCGCTGAAGGATTACCACCTGTTGCCCAGCGTCCGCGGCGATTTGCTGAAGAAGCTTGGTCGCCCGCGTGAGGCTCGGCTGGAGTTTGAGCGGGCCGCCGCTATGACGAGAAACGACAGAGAACGCACCTTACTTCTCGATCGTGCGCGGTCGTGCGCAGAGGCTTAGGCGTTTTTTTCGCGTTCGTTTAAGAGCCTTTTACGTTACTCCAGTAATCCACTTCAAGCATTTTCGTTACTGTTACAAAATCGTTTCCGCCTACCATTTGTAAAGAACTCCTTTCGTAACGTAGTGCGGGAATCCATCATGAAAATGCGACTTTTTCTTTTGATTCTGACGGTCGTTGGCCTGTTCATCGTGGCAGGTACGATGCGCAATGACTTGAGCGGGGCTGCAAGCGGGCCCACGCCGCGGGTCACGGCGATTACACAGATCACGCATGACGGGTATCGGAAGTCGAGCCTGCTCTCGGATGACTCCCATCTTTTCGTGACGGAGTTGCCGGCGACGAACCGTGTCATTGCCAAAGTTACGCTGCCAGGATCGGATCGGTCGGTTGTGCCGAGTCCGTTCGCGAGCCTGCAGGCGCTTGATGTCTCGCCGGATCACTCAAAGCTGCTGATTTCCTCACCGTCGAAGAGTTCGGGGGAGGGCGAGTTCTGGGCGCTGCCGATTGAGTCCGGGAATCCTTCGCGCATAGGCGATTTAGGAGGCCGGGACGCGAGCTGGTCGGCCGACGGGAAACAATTTGTCTTCGCCAAAGGCTCAGATCTCTACGCGGCGAACGGAGACGGCAGCCAATCGCACAAAGTGTATCGAGCGAACGGATCGATTTTCGCTCCTCGATTCTCTCCTGATGGTCAGCGAATTCGTTTTACGGTCAGCGACCCGGAGCAGAATACGACTGCGCTCTGGGAGGTCGGCCGAGATGGAGCGAACGCACGCGCACTTCTGGCAGATTGGCCCTACAGCAAGACGGCCTGCTGTGGAAGCTGGACGGCCAATGGGCGTTACTACATCTTCCAGGCGAGCCAGACGATATCGAATACGAATCTGGTGGTGACCAGCCTGTGGGCGTTGCCGGAATCGAAGTCGCAGGATGCGGTTCCGGCCCAGATCACAAATGGTCCGATGTCGTTCGGGAGTGCTTCTGCGGCGCGAGACAACAAGAAGATATGGGCGATCGGGGTGCAGCCGACAGTGGAAGTGGTGAAGTATGAGGCGGCGAAGAAAGAATTTGTTCCGGTAGTCAAGGGATTGTCGGCGACGGACGTGGACTTTTCGAACGACGGCAAATGGATCGCGTACGTCGCAATTCCCGAAGGAACGCTTTGGCGGGCTCGAGCGGATGGTTCAGAACGCGTGCAGTTGACGACCGATTCGGAGAGGGCTGCATTGCCCCGCTGGTCGCCGGATGGAAAGCAGATCGCGTTCGCAAGCACGAAGCCTGGCGGTCCGTGGAAACTCTCGCTCGTATCAGTCAACGGGGGAGACGCACACGAGATGCTGCCCGAAGCCGGCAGCCAGATCGATGCCAACTGGTCGCCGGATGGTGAGCGGATAATGTTTGGCGAATACAATCGCGACCAGAATGGCTTGAAGATCAGGATCATCAATTTCAAGACGCATGAGATCACGACGATACCCGGGTCGGATGGCTTGTTCAGTCCACGCTGGTCGCCGGATGGACGCTATATCGCCGCGATGTCGCCAAACGGCACGGACATGATGCTTTTCGACTTCAACACGAAGAAATGGACGACATGGCTGAAGGAGCCGGCCGGAGCGTTTAGTTATCCATCGTGGTCGGGGGACAGCCGGTATCTGTATTTCGACGACCTTGTCACGGGTGTGGAGGCGATTCGTCGAGTGCAAGTTGGCAAGATGGAAGCCGAGTTGGTGTTCGAACTAGGGAATCTCGAGAGGTATCCAGGGGCATTAGGGCCCTGGACTAACCGGGCTCCGGATGGTTCCTTCATGTTTGTGCGCGATCGCAGTACGCAAGAGGTTTATCAGTTGAGTTTGGAGTTGCCGTAAACGGGTTGTGAGGGGGACTCATGTCGAGACTTGGACTAGCATCCCGCCGGTTAACTCAGAAGATCGGGTTTGGCTTTACGGTGGGCGTGCTGTTGATGGGCTGCCTTTTTATCGGAGTGTTTGGGATCGCGCGTAGTCATGCACAGGAGAGCGATCGCAGAGTGGTGAACCGGGTCGAGCCCGACTACCCCGACGCGCTGAAGAAGCTCTATATCGGAGGAGTGGTGCGCGTGGAAGTGCAGGTGGCGCCCAATGGGTCGGTGAAGAATATCAAACTGCTGGGTGGAAATCCGATTCTCGGCCAGTCCACGATGAAAGCGGTAAAGATGTGGAGATATGCGCCTGCGGCTGCGGATGAAACACTCACGGTGAAGCTAGAGTTCGACCCGCATAAATAAGGCAGATTTCGGGCGGCAGATCTCGACTCGCCGATGTTCGGTCCTGAGTCGAATTCTCAAAATCAAACAGACTTCGCGACAATCAGCGTGATGTCGTCGGCCTGCTCGTGGGGGCTGAAGGTGCGGACATCATTCGCGAGTGCTTTGACTAATTCATCGCAAGGCAGTTCGCGACGTTGGCGCAAATTCTCGATCAGGGTTTCCTCTCCGAATTCTGTTCCTTCCTCGTTCGAGGCCTCAGTCACTCCGTCGGTGTAGAGGGCAAGCAGGTCGCCTTTCGCGAGTTCGCATTCCGCCATGGCACACTCCCAGCCTTCAAACAATCCTAGTAGGGTTCCCGTCGAATCCAGACGATCGCAGGTTTTGTCATGGTGAAGGATGAGGCCGGAGAGATGTCCGCAGTTGGCGTAGCGCAAGCGGCGGGAGTCATCGTCGTACTCGGCGAAAAAGAGCGATGCATAGGCGCTCTCGACAGTGTTTTCGTAAAAGAGGCGATTCACATTGCGCAGGAAGAGTTCGGGATGATTCAGTGCGATGGCGCATTGGCTCCGAAGGTTTGCCTGCAGGTTTGCCATGAGCAACGCGGCGGCAATGCCTTTGCCGGAAACGTCGCCGATGACGAGGCCTAGACGGTGCTGGCCGAGATCGAGAAAGTCGAAGTAGTCTCCTCCGACCTGGCGAGCCTGCAGGCAAAGGCCGGCGTATTCGAGAGTCTTTGCTTCCGGACGGATCTGCGGGAACAAACGAGCCTGAACCTGCTTGGCGATCTCGATTTCCTGGGCGGTGCGACGTTCGGCTTCGTGCTTTTGGGCGAGGACACGCCGCTGGGATTCCACGCTGCGGGTCAGTTCGTCGAATCCAGCAAGGCCGAACGAGTTTCCGTCGGGATCCTCAAAGCGCGTATGGATTCCTCCCCACTCTGGAACGTTGGGAGGATAGCGGAATTGAACGCCTCGGGATTTCCATTCCTCGTATTTTCGGTTGACATCTTCGGTAATGAACCAGATGAGCGACTCGGCCCGGATCAGTCTTGCTGGATCGTCTTCGGGCGGGAGAAGTGCCAGGCCCAGGTGGGCATTCCCGTCAGGCGGGGCAACTTCAATCCAGCGCTGGCCGTTGGCGAAGCGGTGATCGACCACGACGCGAAAGCCGAGTTGATCGGCGTAGAAGCGCAGGCTTCGATCGAGGTCGCGAACGTACACAATGGCGAAGTGCAGGCAGAGGTAGGGATCCTGCCCGTCGAGACGAAGAGGAGACCGATCGAGGCCGAACGGCAGTTCGTAGGAGGACATCGGCGAAATTATAAGGGTGAGCTGTTTCGCAGTGGAAGGAATGTCGAGGAGGGCTCGACCCGGCAGCCGAGGACGGCTGTCCCCGTGAGCAAGACAGATTTTCTATGCCTGGAATTCTGAGGCTTCGGGGAAACGCAGCTTGCATTTTGCCAGCGCTGCGGTAAGGACCTCTTCGATCTTGGATTCCTCGCAGTTCCGGGCCATAGCCAACTCGCTGACCAACAGGTAACGGGCGCGCTCGAGCATCTTTTTTTCACGGAAGGAGAGTGGCTTGGCCTGATGCAGAGCGATCAGGCTCTTCAGGACTCCGGCAACTTCGAGAAGAGATCCGGTGCGCATGCGGTCGGAGTTCTCCTTGAAGCGGTCTTTCCAGTCGCCGTTCCCGTTGCTCTCGGCAATCGAGAGCAGGTCGAGAACTTTCTGAATTTCGCCATTCCGCACCACGCGACGCAGTCCAACGCTGCCAGCGTTATTGCAGGGAACCATCACCTTCAGGCTGCTGGCCTTGATATTCAGCAGGTAGAACCTTTCCACGGTTGGTCCGATTGAGCGACTGCTGATCTGCTCAATAACTCCGACACCATGGTTGGGGTAAACGACCTTGTCGCCAATGTGGAAATTCAGTTCAGTACTGCTCATAAAGGGCACCCAGTAGGCGGAGGGTTCGATGGGGAAGAAGCGTCGTAATTACTACAAATATGCTACTCCTCGGTCTGAGGGATGGCAAGCGAGGGGCGCTTCACAGAGCCGGTCGAGCCTTTAGAATGGCATTCGCCCTCAAAATATTGAACTTAGCCCGAGTGGACTCCTCTTTGCGTCAAACGTCTTAAGGCCTGATGCACACGGTTCAGAGGCTGAGGTCTTGTTTTCCCTGACGTTCCATCCAGCCTTGGAGGATTAAGATGGCCGCCATGCGGTCGACGGCTTGTCCTCGTTTTTCGATGGAGAGGTCGGTCTCACGAAGCAAGCGATTGGCTTCTGCGGACGTGAGGCGTTCGTCCCAGAGGTGGACTGGCAGCTTGAAGTGCTTGCGCAGATCATTGGCAAACGACTGAATCTTCTCGGCTTGTATGCCCTCAGCCCCGGACATGCGGAGGGGGAGACCGACGACAATCTCTTTGACGCCATATTCGCGGATAACCCGGTGCAGCCATGAGAAATCGTATTTCTTATTCTTTCGATGGAGGGTTTCAAGGCCTTGAGCGGTGATGCCGAGAGGATCCGAGATGGCAACGCCGATGCGGCGGGCGCCTACATCGAGGCCGAGGATACGGTGTGTGGTGGGGTCGGCAGTCACGCTGGAATTATAGAGCGCCGCAGCTTCGAGGATTCTCGGATCTCGGCTTTCAGACCAAAGTGGGCGTCAGGCGTCAAACAGGAATCAGATCTTTGTTGAGCGTTTATGTGTGCGGGTTCCTGGCCGACGCCCGACGCCTAGCGCCTGACTCCGAAAGGTGGGGAAGGCTGAGGTCTGAGGGCCGAGGTCTTGGTGCTACCGCCCTCTCATGGCTTTGCGATATGCCACCACGTTCTTGTTATGTTCTTGCATAGTGCGGGCGAAGCGATGATGGCCTTGAGCGTCGGCGACGAAATAGTAGTAATCGGTCTCGGCGGGATGCATCGCGGCCTCGAGGGAACTGCGCCCGGGATTCGCAATGGGTCCGGGAGGCAGCCCTACGTTGCGGTAGGTGTTATACGCCGACGAGAAGCTCATATCAGCGTGATGAAGAGCGCCCTGATACGTACCAGCCAGCAATTCGGCGTAGATGATGCTGGGGTCTGCGTCGAGAGCGACGTGCTTGGCTAAGCGGTTGTAGTAAACGCTGGCGACTTCCGGGCGCTCGGCCGGAACCGATGTTTCCTTTTCTACGATCGAAGCCATGATCACGGTGCGCTCAAGTGGCGTCAGTTCTTGCTCTCTGATTGAAGACGGCTCAGGCTTGTTGTCAGATAGCTGGATGATCACAGTTCCGCAAGAGTGTCCGGAACCTCTGGTGATGCTCTCAGCGCCGGTTGCACCGGGTTGTTGCGTAATCAGCCCTACCTTTTGCGCCACCACGCGAAACTGGCAGACCATGGCAGCAGCCATCTCCTCCATCGACATCAAACGGGAGAATTCGTAGGTCTCAGGGAAGAGGTAACCCTCCAGGGAGGGTGCGTTTGGGGCGATGTCGGCGATCAACGAAGTGTCGGACTTCGCGACCTTGAGAAAATCGTCGGCCGGTCCAAGCCCGGCGGCTTCGATGGCGCGGGCGATGTCGAACATGGTGAAGCCTTCCGGCACAACTACTGAGTGAAAGTAGACGTCGCCGCGCCGAAGGCGCTTCTGGATATCAATGATATTGGCCGGCTTGTCGAAGAGGTATTCGCCGGCTTTAAGGGAGCGGCCGCGATGATAGTAGTGCCAAAGAATGAAGGCTTGCTGGCTGCGAATCACGCCTGCGTTTTGCAATTCGGCGGCGATGCGGCGGGTGGAAAAACCGGGACGCAGCATGACAATCGTCTGGCCGGCAGGTTCGACCGGCGTCAGCAAGGCCCAAGCGAGCCATCCTGCGGCGGCAAAGACTGCAATCAAAAGAAGCCAGACGATCTTGCGCACAATAAAGACAGTGTAGACGAGTTGTCGCGTGGTTCAGACCTGACGATAGTGATAGTGCTTTGGATCGACAATGTGGTCTAGAAATCTGGAAAATCTGCACTTGCCGCAAAACCGCCGGAGATGAGTCGCTTAATCAGGAATCCCCACCTGGGCACCACCCGGGGGAATCACCGAGTCCAACAACAAAGCTCCTCAGGGTTTTGAACCTTTTGATTCGCGGTATACTCAAATGTTCATAGATGTGCCCTTAATATCTTAATGAGACGTAGATCACGTTTTCTTAACTCGTTGTTATTGATGGCCTTATTGCCCACTACGGGGTGCCTGTTTCGGACGCGGCCTGTAGAAGAGCAGTACTCGAAGGCTCCCTTGCAAGAGTCTACGCAGCAAGGCTTGATCGACGCCATCAATCGGCAGGCGGAGGCAGTCCGCACTCTGAAGGCCACGGTTGACATCGACAGCTCCGCTGGCGGGATGAAGAAGGGGCACGTTACCGACTACAAAGAAATCCGCGGATACGTGCTGGCGAAAAAGCCCGATTACTTGCACATGATCGGATTGATGCCCTTCGTCCGAACGACCGCGTTCGATATGGTCAGCGACGGGCGCGACTTCAAGCTTTGGATTCCCCCGAAGAACAAGTTTGTAATCGGCGAGAACCAGGTTAAGACGACTAATGCCGATCAGCCAATGGAAAACATCCGTCCGCAGAATATTTATGAGGCGTTGCTGATTCGGCGTATTGATCCGAATAATGAGATTGCGGTCCTCGAGAACGGATATGAGACCCTGCACGATGCCAAGGGGCACCGAGTGCTGCAGGACGATTACGAGCTTACGGTGATCAAGAAAGCGGGAGATGGCTGGATTCTGGAGCGCAAGATCATCTTTGGACGCACCGACCTTAAGCCGCACCGGCAGTTTATTTACAGCGACGATGGCAAGGTAGCCACCGATGCGAAGTACGCGGCGTACAAGGATTATGACGGATTAAGCTTTCCGTCGCGCATCGAGATCTACCGTCCACAAGAGGAGTACGACATCACGCTGAATATGCTTAAGGTCGAGATTAATGCCGTGCTAAGGGACGATCAGTTTGTGCTGGAGCAGCCCGCGGGTGCCCAGGTGGAGCATCTGGATCGTCCGCAGTCGAGCCTGGTAGTTCCGATCGGAAATCAGTAAGCTAAAAGACTTGTGATCCAGCCCAACGATCCAGTCATTCAGCGTGAACCAGGATCGCGGAGCGAGCTTGGTTCGCAGTCGAAGCATCTCTACCCGAAAAGCGCCGCCTGAGGTAGAGATTCCTCGCTACGCTCGGAATGACAGCCAGGTGAGGCTGTCCGCTTCATGAACTCTTTCCTATGATGAACAAGATGGTGGTTGCCAATCTGGCGCACCGGCCGACGCGATCATTGATCACGATGAGCGCGATTGCGCTGGAAGTTGCGATGATCCTGCTAGTCGTCGCTGTCTTCTATGGATACCTGACGGGATCGCGCGAGAGCCAGCTTGGGGTGGGCGCGGATTTAATGGTGATGCCGCCGGGTTCGTCCGCGCTGGCAGGTATGTCGGGTGCGCCGATTTCGGTCAAAGTAGGCGACGTTCTGCAGAAAATGCAGCACGTGACCGTGGCCGCGCCGGTAATTTGGGCATTCAGCCAGAAGCCGCTCGAGATTGTGTACGGCATCGATCTGTCAACTTTCGATCAACTACCTCCGAAATTTGTTTATTTTTCTGGCGGCCCATTTCAGGGGCCGAACGACGTCATCGTCGACGACTATTTCGCCAGCATGAATCACAAGAAGGTCGGCGACACGATTGAGGTGCTGAACCATCCCTTCCGAATTTGCGGAATTGTTCCGCACGGGAAAGGTGGCCGGAAATTTCTGCCGCTCACGACCATGCAAGATTTGATTGGCGCCGCGGGGCGCGCATCAGTGTTCTACGTGAAGTTGGATAATCCCGCGAACATCGATGCGGTCACGCAGGCCATCAGAGAAAAGGCTGGCATGGAGCAATATGCAGTACGATCGATGGCCGAATATCTTTCGATGATGACTCCGGAGAATCTGCCAGGATTTAACGTGGCCATCGAGATCGTGATCGGCATTGCGGTGATTGTTGGCTTCCTCGTGATCTTCCAATCGATGTACACGGCGGTCATGGAGCGGACACGCGAGATTGGAATCCTGAAATCGCTGGGAGCATCGAAGCTGTACATTGTGAATGTTGTCCTGCGCGAAACACTTCTGCTGGCGGCGATCGGGATCATTCTGGGCATCATTCTCAGCCTTGTGACCCGGAAAGTGATTACGGATATCAGGCCAGTGCAGCGGCTTTATTGGAGCTATGTGTGGGTCTTGCGCGCTACGATGATTGCGGTTGTGGGAGCTATCGCAGGAGCTTTGTACCCGGCGTTCAAAGCTGCCCAGAGAGATCCGATTGACGCTCTGGCTTACGAGTAGCTTGTTGCATCGTCCTATCGTCCCCTAGCAGGCTGCTGAAAAAGTGATCGGCAGCGAGTTTTTCTTTCTGTTTCTCATTTCGTCGGTCTGGATCTGGGTTTCTGAACTGTTTTTCGTGGACTGCATGCCCTGCGAGATACACCTCGGCCCGG
>Ga0209168_10000208_pt1 | contig 66651 bp, 62 predicted proteins | sample Coa_R1_FD_187156 | JGI IMG/M metagenome (GOLD analysis project Ga0209168, IMG submission 187156) | Surface soil microbial communities from Centralia Pennsylvania, which are recovering from an underground coalmine fire - Coalmine... | ecosystem: Environmental > Terrestrial > Soil > Unclassified ...
ACCAAAATCACTCTAATTTCATCTCCTACCTTGAAGGAGTCCTTGGTCCAGCCACTGCGAATCATGCTCGAGGGATTTTCCGTCTCGGTGACCCAATGCACGACCTGGCCGCTATCATCGGTTGCATCGAGCTGAAGTATGCAATGGGGATTGGACCAGAGCCAGTCTGTAACAGTACCCTTGACGGTGACTTTTTTGTCTGTGTCATATGCCGCCGCGCCATGGTGCGCGACGATCCGAGACGAGAAGATCGAAACGGCCAGCCCTAGGGAGAGAATGATCCGGAGTTTACCCTTCACGATTCACCTCCATTTTCCAGTGGGGATGAGGCCTACCCCGGCTTCCAGTGCACGGGCCCTATTGGGTGCCCTTGTCGCTAGCGGTGTTGCCTATCAATCTATTGTATTCCGCGATCTCAGAAGGCGAGCAAATCATCTCGCGAATATCGAAACTGGGTGGCTGTAACCTCATAGGGAACCGGTCCAGGGCCACCCAGGGCTTGGTATACATCTTCGGATCGTCGAGCGTCACCGTCAGCTCCAAGTGATCCTGATCCACGCGGTGGAATCGCTCCTCTACATGCAGGTCCGCGCTATGCGGACGGCCAACATGATCGACCCAAGTTCTTTCGTCCGTCCCTGAGGTCTGGACCACAAGTGTATAATCATCCACCCACTTGCCCACCGAATATCCGTACCAGCGCGGTTCCGGTTCTTTTGGAATTTCCCGTCCGTCGGTCCAGACTACCCGCCATACCTTTCCGAATTGGTAGAGAAGTACGACCGACGAAGGCGTCTGCAGGATCTGAGTTGTCCTTAGTTGATTGAGGTCCTCGCGAGGAATTCCTTGCGTGTCACAGTAGACAACAGGATCATTTGTGTCCGCGGGAAGCACGCTTCTGGGTCCAAACGTCGGCTTCATGCGGCTCAACGCTTCCAGTCCCAAAGGAGTGAAAGGTAATTGATGTTCTGGTTTGCCATCTTCCGGCATGCCCTTTGCGCCGAAGATTCCCAGTCCGTCAAGCGCCCCGTTGGCCGGCTCCCAAGTGCCCGAAATATCATGGTGTGGAGCGGGGGCTGACTTCTGATCCTTCGCGGGTGCAGGTACGGGCCGTCCCCAGCCGTCGATAGCCCGCGCGGCAGGGGCTGCTACTTGATCGTTAGTCGTTGCCGACTGGGGGGGCGCGCTCTGAGAGCGCATCAGAGGAGAGAATATCAACGCAGCTAGTACCACCCCCAGGGCAACAAAGCGCCTTAGCATGGTGCTACGACTCCTCACCTATTTGGGATAAGCCGTCGGGGAATCGGAGCCAGTCTGTGGTACGCGAATGCCGGACAGCTTTTCGCCGTTGGCGGTGACAACCTCTATGATCCGCCCGACCGGCCTGCTGTTCTTGAGCGGTATCGCAGTAACGGTGACTTGATCCCCGGACTTGAAGGATTTCTCGGTCCAGCCGTTGCGAGTCATCGTGGACGGATTTTCCGTCTCCGCGATCCAATGTACGGATTGGCCGCTATCGTCGGTAACGTCGAGCTGTAGCATGCAATGGGGATTGGACCAAATCCACTGCGTCACGGTCCCCTTTACAGTAATTTTCTTATCTGTGTCATAAGCCGCGTTGCCGTGGTGAGCGAACAGGGGAGCGGAAAACATCGAAACTCCAATACCTAAAGCATAAATCATTAGGAATTTGCCTTTCATGAGTCACCTCCCTTGCTGGCGGGAACGCGGGCTGCGTCTGTTGATGGGTCCGATAAATCTTTACAGGCTGGACGCGATTCTAAACACAGCTTCGGCGGCAGTCAAGGCACTTCTCTCCTGAATGGACTACGCACCATAAATGCTAAGAGAAATACGCGGACGCCGCGCGCCTAGCGCACAGACAAGTCCTGTTTACGACTTTTTTGTTTTTTTTCACTTCTCTTTCCGGGCTACAAGCGTTTCACGTCTTCATTCGCAGTCCCCTTGCTGGTTAGCTTCCCAGCTTCGTAATAATACAAAAGTCTTACGATCGGTTTTCTTACCGTGTGAGACAACTTGTATCATGAGCACTCTTCCAACAATCATTCAAGGTGGCATGGGCGCCGGTGTTTCAAATTGGCGCTTGGCGCAGGCCGTATCTCAGTTTGGTCAACTTGGCGTTGTATCAGGTACCGCTTTGGACCAGATTTTCGCCCGGCGTTTACAGGATGGCGATCCAGACGGACACATGCGCCGAGGTCTCAATCATTTTCCATTCCCCCAAATGGCGGAACGCATTTGGCGAGCCTATTACATCGCGGGTGGAAAGCAGGAGAGAGAGCCTTACAAGACGTTGCCGATGCACGCGAAAGATGGCCCGCGCGAAATGCAGGAGCTGTGTATCGTTGCAAATTTTGTCGAAGTATTTCTGGCACGCGAAGGCCACAGTAATCCCGTGGGCATAAATTATCTGGAGAAAATCCAGATTCCCCACCTGCCTTCTTTGTACGGAGCTATGTTGGCTGGAGTTGGATACGTCCTGATGGGCGCTGGCATTCCGCTGAAGATTCCCACCGCGCTCGATTGCTTAGCCAATCATTCGCGCGCGACCTATCCTTTACACGTCACAGGCGCGCACGAAAACGAGGATACACTTCTCACGTTTGTTCCCGCGGAATTTATGGAGTGCGGATTGCCGACGCTTTCTCGGCCCCAATTTTTGGCCATCGTTTCCTCCAATGTTCTGGCCGCAACGATAGTGAAGAGAGCGAGCGGCAAGGTGAACGGATTCGTCGTCGAAGGTCCCACGGCGGGAGGACACAACGCGCCGCCTCGCGGAAAATTGCAGCTTGACGAAGCGGGCGATGCGATCTACGGAGAGCGCGACCGCGTCGATCTCGAAAAAATTCGCGAGTTGGGACTGCCGTTCTGGCTTGCTGGAGGATACGGCACTCCCGATAAAATGCGCGAGGCGCTGGCCGCAGGAGCCGCAGGCATCCAAGTGGGAACGGCATTCGCCTATTGCGCTGAGTCCGGATTCCGAAGCGACTACAAAAAAGCGGTCCTTAAAAAAATTATTTCCGGCCAGGCTCATGTGGCCACGAATTCATCCGCCTCCCCCACAAATTTTCCATTCAAGGTTGTTCAACTCGAGGGGAGCTTATCGGAAGATGAAGTGTATCTAGGCCGGCCACGAATCTGCGATCTGGGATTTCTGCGCGAGGCGTACCGAACTCCGGACGGCGCCGTCGGCTTTCGCTGTTCCGCGGAACCGCTTACAACGTATGCCTCTAAAGGGGGAGACGTCGAGAACACGCACGGCAAACGATGCCTGTGCAACGCCCTCATGGCAACGATCGGACAACCTCAAGTACGAAATGGAAAGTTAACGGAGCAAGGCCTGATCACTTCGGGAAACGATTTAACGAAACTCGGGCGCTTCTTGCCCTCAAGCGGTGAACCAAACTACACCGCCCGCGATGTATTGATGGAACTCACCAATAATTCTTCCTGCTGAGACAGCTGCTGAAACTTCATTCTGATGGCGGGCAACATCGTGGCGTTATTTGTCAGTCTGAGGTTGAGACGGATCTTCCTCGACCTGGTTAAGGGTGGCGTCGATGACTCCGGTAAAGGCAAGAAAGTGGTGCTGAAATGTGGAAATGTCCGTCGCCAGCGCCACGTCAATACCCAGAACTTGTCTTGCATAACCCAATGACTTTTGCGCCCCGATACCTCCGGCGGCAGCCGGGGTCATCAAATCCTGGTCCAGCGTATCCAGGTTGCGGGCTAATTCGTTCAAGTCGATCAGCAGGAACAAGTCGAGTTTGAGCGTCTGTTTTTGTGACAGCTTTTGGATTTCTTCTCGAGCGTTATCGAGCGTTTGCAAGCACCGATTGTAGCTTCTCTCAAGTTGATCACTATCCTGAGGACCAAAACTCAGAGATTTCACATCCATCTTTTTCAATTGCGTCTGCGAACGAAGTACATCCGCGTCCAGCCGTTTTAGATAGGTGGCAAATTCAGTGTCGTTCATCAGGTGGAGAGCGGGACGATCCTTCCCCGCGGTGAGTGGAGCATTGTGTGAATACGCAGGAACAGCACTCATGAACGCGATGCCCGTGAGTATAAGCTTGCGAATCATCTGCAATACCTCCAGCTCGGATTACGACCCCAAGGCTCCAGAATGCCATCTTCTGGAGGGCTGCGTGACGGCAGTCCCCACGGTATCAGGAGCAAACGACGGGCCATCCGCCCATCTCTAGGCAGTATTCCGGCAACGGGTAAATCACAGCAATGACCGGACTTAGAGGGCAGAGTTGACAGGCGAAACTGCGTCAAAGGCGGCCATAAACAGCCAAACGCCAAAAAGTGTTACAAACGGGCGCCGAAGAATGTCAGGTCGCAACCGCCGCAACCAGCCCGTAGGTTAGTTTTGGCTGAAGCATTTTGAGACGACGTTCCCCGGACGTATACTTTTCAACGTATTAGTTCACGCTGTTTCTGAAATCATCAGGCGACCAGCTTCCGGAAAATGACATGATAAAAATTCTCGCACACTGGGTACTGAGCGCGCTGTGCATCCTGTTGGTTGCACGATTTGTGCCAGGATTCTTCGTAAGAGGTTTCGGCACAGCGCTTATCGCCGCCGTGGTCATCGGACTCGTCAATAGCACGATAGGTGCTCTTCTAAAGATCGTTACATTTCCGCTTACCATCCTCACCTTTGGCATATTTTGGTTTGTGATTAACGCGCTCATGCTGGAGCTCGCCGCGGTCTTCGTGCCTGGGTTTGAAGTGCACGGCCTCTGGCCCGCTTTCTGGGGAGGATTAATCCTCAGCCTTCTAAACATGGCTGTCCGTCAGGTTCTGAAAAATTCGAGAGAATAAACCGGCAGTTCCAATTTCACGTCGACTGAAGGAGTTCAGGAAATGGAGATCAAAAGAGTTGGTTCGCAACCTTCAGTCAAGGGACCGTCTGAGTGGTTCACAGGCACGGTGCGGATCGACCCGCTTTTTCAGGCGCCCGATCCAGCACTTGTTCAAGGTGCCAGCGTAACCTTCGAACCAGGCGCGCGAACTGCATGGCACACGCATCCCCTCGGTCAGACGCTCATTATTACGGCCGGCTGCGGCCGGGTTCAGCGGCAAGGTGAACCTATCGAGGAGGTCCGGCCCGGCGATGTGGTCTGGTTCTCGCCCGGCGAGAAGCACTGGCATGGAGCTACGCCGACCACGGCCATGACGCACATCGCCATTCAGGAAAAGAAGGACGGAAAAGTGGTCGACTGGATGGAACAGGTGAGCGACGAGCAATACGGCGCCGGCAAATAAAAGGGGACTTTGAATGGGTAATAATATCGAAGGAAAAGTCGTCGTTATTACGGGCGCGAGCAGCGGGCTGGGTGAGGCAGCCGCCCGGTTTCTCTCCGCGCGGGGTGCGACCGTTGTGCTGGGTGCGCGGCGCGTGGATCGCATACAGGCTCTGGCGCAGGAGTTGACCAGCGGCGGCGGCAAGGCACTCGCCATAAAAACAGACGTCACCCACCGCGAGCAGGTTCAAGCGCTGGCGGATGCAGCCGTGCAGACGTACGGGCGGATCGACGTCATGATCAATAACGCTGGGCTGATGCCGCAGTCGCCACTTGATCGCCTGAAAGTCGACGATTGGGACCGCATGATCGACGTGAACATCAAGGGCGTGCTGTACGGCATAGCCGCGGCACTGCCCTATATGGAGAAGCAGAAATCCGGGCATATCATCAATGTCTCTTCTGTCGCAGGGCATAAGGTCCGGCCGGGCGGCGCGGTTTATTCGGCAACCAAGCATGCGGTGCGAGTTATATCCGAAGGACTGCGCCAGGAAGTGAAGCCCTACAACCTCCGCACCACGGTGATCTCACCGGGCGCGGTCGATACCGAACTCCCGAACAGCATAACCGAGCCGGATATCGCCGCGAACATCCGCAAGGTCTATGAACTTGCAGTTCCCGCCGAATCGTTCGCTCGAGCCGTCGCGTTCGCCATGGAACAACCGGAAGACGTGGACGTAAACGAGATCCTTTACCGGCCCACGCGCCAAGAGTTCTAAGCTAATGGTAACAACATCAAAATATAAGTATGTACTTGTCGATTCCGGTGGCCCTCGTTCGACGTGTAAGTAGAGCTTCGGTTCAGCTAGCCTCAGACGGTCCGTAAGCCTAGCTGCGAAGCATAGACCGAACAAGAAGGAGATTTGACGATGCGAGTCATGGTGATAGTCAAAGCGGATGAGAACTCGGAAGCAGGGGTGTTACCGACCAAGGAAAACAAGGAACTTTTTGCTGCCATGGGGAAGTTCAACGAGAAGCTGGTAAAGGCTGGCGTGATGCTTGCAGGCGAGGGGCTGCAACCCAGCTCGAAGGGCAAGCGGGTGAGGTTTTCGGGACAGCAACGGACCGTAATTGACGGGCCCTTCGCCCAGACCAAGGAACTCATGTCCGGCTTCTGGCTGTGGCGGGTGAAGTCGATGGAAGAGGCGGTAGAATGGCTCAAGCGCGCACCGTTCGACGGTGGTACTGAAGTTGAGATCCGGCCAGTGTACGAGGTAAGTGACTTCCCTGACGAAGTCCTTTCGCCCGAAGATATGGCGCGCGAGCAAGCTCTGCGGGCCGAGTTGCAAAAGAAAACCGCGAAGCCGTAGTCGCGGGTACTCGCGGTCATTGCGAATCGAAATGCTTCATACATGGCTGCGAATTGAGCGTCGCTCGCTTGCGTTCCAATTCACAGATCAATATTGCTGGTTATTTTATCTTGGAGCGCCTGGCTGCAGGTCGTTCTTAATTACTTTTCCACCCTTCATCACAAATTTTACGCGCTGAAGTTCTGTAATGTCGGCCAGAGGGTCGCCGGAAACGGCGACAAGATCGGCAAATTTACCCTTGTCGATTGATCCGACCTGGTCCAAAACTCCCAGCGCCTCCGCATTCACGATGGTGCCGGCCTGGATGGCCTTTGCCGGAGTCATGTGGGCAATCTTAACCAGATTCTCAAATTCCAAGGTCTGCGAGCCATGCGCGATGGTGTCGCCATCAGCACCGCTGCCGAGCATAATTCTCATTCCCTTCGTTGCGGACGCCATGGCAACCGCCTTCTCAAAGATGGGAATCATGCGGTACTTTCCGCCGGTACTTTTTTCGTCGTTAGCGTCCATATACGGTTCGGTATAGCGGATGATCGTCGGATCGTAGAAAAGGCCCTTGGCGACCATCATATCGGCCTGGTCTTGCTTCAGACCGAAGGCGTGCTCGATCGTGTCGCAGCCGGCAACGATGGAGTTCTTTTGCCCTTCGCCGCCGTAGACGTGGCAGGCTGTCTTGTGGCCGAGGCGATGCGCCTCATTAATGATTGCTTGCAACACCGGCAAGGGGAAAGTCACGACGTATTGGTCCCCGCCGGTGGGCGAGAAAGAGTAAGCCCCGGCAGGAAACAGCTTGATCCAGTCCGCGCCGTGTTCAACTTGGTTGCGGACCGCCGCAACACCTTCCTGGGCCGAGCGAACCACTGTTTGGTCCATGGGATTTTCCGGAGTAGTGGCCGGGGTTGAGCTCCAACCAATTCCCATGGTGGACACTTGATACCGGGGACCGTCGATGCGGCCCAAGTTAATCGCGTTGCGAATCTCGACGTCGCCAAAACCTCCGCCGTGAGAGCTCATATCACGCGCTGAGGTAAAACCTGCTCGCAGATCCGCCTGTACGTTCTGCACGGCGATGAGCAGAGCAGCTTCGATCGGCGTCCCTGGCTTGCGGAAATTGAACATGTGCGTATGCGCATCGATCAAACCGGGGAGAACCGTGGCCTGACTGAGGTCGATGACTTGAGCTCCCGCCGGAATTTTGACTTTTGACTCAGGGCCGACTTCCATGATGCGTTGGCCTAGAAGAAGCACCACCTGATTCGTGAGCATCGTGCCGGTCTTGCTGTCAAATAAGTGTCCGGCACGGACGGCCGTCACTGTAGGAGCCGGTCGGCACTGCAATATGCCGCCTTCGGGACCCGCGCAGGGTCGTGCGCCTGCACCTCCCCAAGGAAGTGGCGCCGGCTGAGGATCCGGTATTTCAGAATTCGGCACCTGGGCGCTAAGCGTGATCGACATGCTGACAATCCCGAGTATTCCGAGCACATTTTTCAACACGGATTTGCATTGCATCGCCTGGTCTCCTCGCAAAAAAAATCTGAATGGGTTGCTGTGCTGGCGCCGAATCTATCACGTAGCACGATCCGAGAACAACACAGCCAGCAGGCTGCAGTCCAGTGCCTGACAGACGCAACATAAAACGGTACGCGTTGTGGAGTACCCCCCCATATGTCAGAAGCCTGAAAGGCATATGCTAAACCATTTATTCTCAATTGCAGGCGGTTACCATCCCGATGCTCTCAAGCAGTTTTCGCCTTCGCAGATAACTGTCCTTGGTACATCCGCGGGCTTTGTTACCTCCTCGTGAGCTTCTACTGAGAATTAAGGCTGTAGTTACAGGGTTAGCCCGATGGATAAGATCGTCCGTGGTTACTAGGTTTAACTGAGGTTGGGGGCCAAACAAAACCATCGATAATTCAAAATTCAGCATGGTGGGAGGCAATCACAATGTTAAGTACTCAAAAAAATGACACGAGGTTTATTCTACCCGTGCTAGCTCTCGCTGTTATTTCGATTGCATCGTCGGGATATGCGCAAACCGACCACAAGTTCAATTTTAATGTTGGAGCAGGCGTTACCCCATTGGTTGGAGATATCAGGCACCGCCTGAATACAGGGTGGAACATCTCGGTCGGCGGCGGATATAACTTCGCCCCTACCTTCGGGATAACCGCCGAATACTCATACTTTGGATTGGGCGTCGATCCTTCTGTGCTTCATGCTCTAAGTGTTCCGGACGGCAACGCCCACGTACATGCCGTTACACTGAATCCCGTATGGCGTTTTAAGAACGGCGAACGATTCGGGGCATACGCAACGGTTGGCGCCGGATACTATCGCCGCACTGTTGAATTCACTCAGCCCACTACGGCAATTGTGGATGTCTTCGACCCGTGGTGGGGATATGTGGGACCGGTTATTATACCTACCAATCAGGTCCTTGGTTCCGTAACTTCGAATGCCGGCGGGGTCAACGGGGGACTGGGGGCGACTGTCGGCATCAAAGGTGGGGTGAAATTCTACACGGAAATTCGCTACCACTATGCCAACACCCATAGGTCTCGCACGCAACTACTGCCCATTACTTTCGGGGTTCGTTGGTAAAACCGATTTCGCCGCAGTATGAGGCAGACATATAACTACTAGGCTCGTAACTATCCCGCCGGAAACACGGGCTGCTGCATTTTTGCCGCAGCCCTTTTTCTTGACCGGTCCAACTTCGGTCTTCAACTTACGCTTCCTCGAGCGACGGAATGACAACAAAGTGACTTTTTCCAGAAGCTCTTTAGATAAAGACATCTTTCATGTCTGCCCTTGTTGTGTTAGCATCTCGACGTTTTGGAGTATATTTAGCTCCGAATAATGATCAATTTCGGCCTTAGGCATTTCGTTCGCCGCGGGATACCGTTGATCGGCTTATCCTCGCTCATGTGTCTCGCGACACTCTTCTTGGCCCCCCTCTCGAAGTCACAATCCGGAAGGCCTTTGCAGGCGGCCCCACCCAGGAAATCCAAGAAAGCGGCTTCCGGAAAAACCAGCGCAGATGCGTTGCGAGTCGACGTGAATGTGGTGCTGGTGCCGGTTGTAGTCACCGATGCGATGAATCGCCCCATCGTGGGATTGGAAAAGAAAAATTTTATTCTTTCCGAGAACGACGAGCAGCGGGAAATCGAATACTTTTCCACCGAGGATTCGCCGATTTCAGTGGGATTACTCCTGGATCTGAGCGGGAGCATGAAAGACAAGTTCAATGCCGAGCGCGAGGCGGTAACGGAGTTTTTCAGAAATGCGAACCCGCAGGACGACTATTTTGTAATCACTTTTTCCAGCCGGCCTAAATTGCTCTCCGTGGGGACTCAATCGATTGACGAAATTCAATCAAGTCTCGGAACAGCAATACCCGATGGAAAGACCGCAATGTTGGACGCGATCTCTATCGCCATGACTCGAATGCGCTCGGCAAAATATAAGCGCCGCGCTCTCCTGATCGTTTCAGACGGCGGAGATAATAGTAGTCGCATCAGTTTCAGAAATATCAAGAGACTGGTGCGTGACTCGGACGTAGACGTTTACGCAATCGGACTTTTCGATACGGCTTTTTTCAAGACTTTTGAAGAGCTTATGGGCAAGACCTGGCTAAATGAAATCACCGATGAGACCGGTGGCCGCACTATCAAAGTCGACAGTTTCAAGAAGATACCCGAAACCGCTGCCACGATCAGCCGATTACTGCGCAACGAGTACGTACTTGGGTACCGACCGAACAATGCCTTGCCTGACGGGAAGCGGCGGCGTATCAAAGTTCAGACCATCAACCCGTCCTCACAACGGACACAATTGCAAGCCCACTATAAACGGGGCTATGTAGTCCCTAAGGAAGATTAACTTCCCATCCGCAATCCTCTCTAGTTTCCTCGTCCGGTATTAGATTTTAAGAATTTTCGCTGCCGTGCCTCCCAAAATCATCTTGCGCTGCTCGGAACTCAAGCGAAGCTCCTCGACAACTTCCACCGGACGGTCATAACCTATGGCGAAGCAGTAGTCGCTACCCATCATGACTCGCTCGACGCCCACTTGGGAGATGATGAACTCCATCATCGGCTTTGAATGAGAAATGGTGTCATATGTGAAGCGGCGCAAATACGCGCTGGGTGTCTGTGCGGAATGCTTGGCCGCCGGGATCGCGTTCCACCCGTGGTCCAGCCGGCCGATCAGTGCTGGCAGCACTCCGCCGGCGTGCGGCAGCGTCACTTGAAGATTTGGATGGCGGTCCATCACTCCACCAAAAATCAAATGGCAGGCAGCAATGGTTGTATCGAACGGGTAGGCAACCATGCGGTTCAAAAAATAGGGCTGCAAGCGATTACCGCCGACGATTGGCGCTAAAGGATGCAGGAAGACTGGGAGATCCAGCGCTTCGATGCGCGAGAAAATAGGTTCGAACAAAGGATCGTCCAGATCATGGTTATCAATGTTAGTTCCCATATAAACGCCGCGCACTCCTGGGAGCTTGCTCACACGGTTGAGTTCGTCGATCGCGTGGTCTGGATCGAGCATAGGTAAGGTTGCCAGGACCACAAACCTGTCAGGGTAGGCCTGATGCGCCGCGATCGCGCCATCGTTCCATGCCACGGCGAGCTTGTGAGAGACTTCTCCGTCCGCCCAATACACCATCGGATCGGTTAGCGAGAGCGCCTGGACGGCCACACCTTGCGCGTCCATGTCGGCAAGGCGCTGCTTCAGATCGATGAATTTAATTGGCAGCGGACCGTCCGATTCAGCGGAAGTCTTAAAGAAGAATCCTTTCTCGGTCATGCGGAACTCGGCGTTGAAGCGCTGACCCTCCGTGAGGAAGAGATCGAAGTAGGCCTGTGGGTAGTAATGAGCATGTATGTCGATTGCTCGTATACCCTGCCGTTTTAGCGCGGAGGGCACGGGGGATTCAGCGTGCAGCGCATCGCTTACGCTGCCCATCGAGCTTACCGCTACTGCAAATCCCCCTTGCAGTAGCGTTCGGCGCGATACTCCGCAATGGGGACCGCACCCAGAATTTTTTTTCATGGTGTAGTCCTGTTCGAATCGGGATTTCCCTGCACACTGGCTCGCGCATCATAGGTGCTTCCTTACCCTCAGCGCAACGCATTTGCTTCCAGAGCAGGTTCCCGTGGATCGCGAGGTTCTGTCGGGCAAGTTCGGAGAAACAGGCTTCTCGGAATGTATGGTCCGCCGCAGAGTTGCAAGCGAAAAACGAGCAATGGCAGTTGGTCTGCGCCAATGTATTCGGCCTTAAGTGGAGTCAGTGACTCCGGGCCATGATGGATATCCGCTCGCCCTCGGCCACGGGGAAGGGCACCCAGTGCAATCTCCTAGTGGCACCCACGTTTACAACGAGCGCAGGAATACGATGAGGGCTTCCTGATCGTTGTGGTTAAGCTTCTTAAACTGCTCGCCGACCTGGCTGGCTTCGCCGAGGTGGCGCAAGATGGCGTCGAGCAGAGTGACGGATTGTCCGTCATGCATCAATCGCGAACGCAAGCGGACTCCCCATAAAGGGGCGGTGCGAATTTTGTTCCGACTGCTCTCGAAATCCTGTTTCGAAAGATACCCCGACATCATTTGAAAGACTCTATTCCCGTAGTGCTCCCGGGTCGCCTGCAGAATGCCGTCACCCGTACCGATGTCATGCATCAAGAAATCCCCATACGGATGAAAAGCGATTGACCCGAGCGCGGCTGGAATCGTGAACGCTCCCCCGTCGATCTTTGTTCCAGCTGGAGCAGTGGCCAATGTTTCGACGTGGCATGTCGCACAACCGATTTTGTCAAACAGGCCGAAGCCCTTCTTTGCAACCGGGCTGTTCGCGAGCTGGGAATCGCGCGCAGGCGCTTTTGTGGCGCGAATAAATCGGGCGAAGTGATCAATATCGGAGAGGCCGTCCGTTCCAGGCGTATCATTCGGCTCCGAAACAGTGTTGCAAAGCTTAGTTACCTCATCCGGTTGAAGGCGGTTCGTGATGCCCATCTCATTGAGGTATGCGTCGCCGGCGAACGATAACAGGCTTGCGTGCTGGTCTTTCCAACCGAACCGACCTACGCTCATCTGCCCCGGCGCTTCCACGATAGGGACCTGGAGAACCTGGCCGCAGATTTTCCGATGCGAAGATTTGCATTGTTGCTGGGCGAGATCGATAAGGGTTTGATCGGCGACCGCCTCGACGAAACCATCCCCCAACAGATTCAAAGAGAGACGAAACGTTCGGATCGTTTCAGTCTCGGGAACCCGTTCTTGAATCTCGCTGTTGGGAAAAGCAGCGTTGGGGCAAATCGCGCGATCATTCACAAGAGACCGGCCTGTGATCACTTCGGCTCCGTGAGCAATCGGGATTTCTGGATTGCGAAAACGTCTGTCCGGTCCCTGATGACCGACGCGTAATTCCGTAATCTGGGAGGCGGCACCTGAAACCGGACTCTGGTGGCATTCGCGACAGGATTGGGCGTTATAGAGCGGCCCAAGTCCGTCAGCTAATCCCTCAACCTCGTCGAATTTCACTTGATCGGCTTGGTGGGTCGCATCATCCACCATGCCATTCGTCTTGTTGTCGAAGCCAGTCGGTGCTTCCGGACCTGGCGGGTTGACAGAAGCGAGAGCAAAACTTAAAACAGCCGCTCCAATGAAGAACCTCATGGATTCTCCCTCCTTGAGCGGGACGAAAGACTGGGCTTAGGTTGTGAATACCACCTTGTCGGCTCGGAGCAAACATCAAAGAAGAAGAGGCTGCTCAAATCGGCAAGCCCCTTAAGGACGTTCAACTCTCGATCTTCTGTTCGACAGTACACTCCAATATTGAGGATAGGTGCCGAAAGGCCGGATCCTCGGCATCTGGATCTCTAGAAGCCATCTAGATGACTTCTAGATAACTTTGGCATTCCCTGTTACAGCCCTCAGCAAATTCAAAATGGGTACTTCCGGTCTATGCCGAGGTGGCTGGAGCGACGCTCTATAGTCTCTTTTTGGAGTAGTGGATCATGCCCGAAAATACTACGAATTTACTACAGTGCACCATTTTAGGGCATCCAGATAATTTCCTGTTCGCCCACAAATGATATAAAATCAAACGCTTACAAATGTCGGGCCTGTAGCTCAGCTGGTTAGAGCAGCGGACTCATAATCCGTCGGTCCCAGGTTCAAATCCTGGCGGGCCCACCATATATCTCTAAGACTAAAAAGGTTGCATTCGCTTGGAGCGAAACGCGGGCGTGAATTGCACTCAAATGAGGCGACTTTTGCGGCGTCCGTGCGGATTAGCGGATCCGGTTTGTTTTGTGCCGCTTCTCTTCACGGCTGGGAGGCGGCGTTGCGAAAAACTAGTTAGCTCTTTCGTCAACCTGGAGCACGCGGTTCTGGATGCACCCCGCTGCGATTTTCTATAATGGTCTGCAAGAGCAGTGACGTTGCGGATTGAGGAGACACCCATGGCTGAGACTTCCTATGCAGTAAAGCGCGCCAATCCTCGGTTCCCTTTTTTCGCGGATGGTGAAGTGACCCTTCATGACGGGACGTGCGTTCTTACACAGCTATCGGAATTGAGTTCGCGCGGTTGCTATATGGGGACGCTTGAACCCATTCCTACCGGCACGGAATTACGTCTCTGCATTTGCGATGGCTCGAACACGTGCGAGTTGCACGGCAAAGTGATCTACCTGCATTCCGGCGGCGGTTTGGGAATTTTCGGAATGGGCGTGCTGTTTGGAGAGATGAGTGCCGAACAACAACTCGCAATTGACGCGTGGTTGCATGAACTCGCCAGCAAGCAGACTGTCACCGACGCTTAATCCAGGGGGCTGTGTCCAGGAATGCCGACGCGCAGCCTCATCAGCGGCAAATCTTCTTTCACTTTTCGATGTTGAGCAGCGTATGGTCTTTGCGGTGCAGAGCTTTCCGTTCGAATGAAGCTCCGTTTTTTCGGTTACCAGACCGGGGTTCCTGCCAACAATTCCGCCACTTCCGCCGCCGCTAGCGGTTTGGAGAAATAATATCCCTGCGCATATTTGCACTGCAGTTTCTTCAGTAGCGCAACTTGTTCAATCGTTTCCACTCCCTCGGCTATTACATCTAACCGAAGATTCTTGGCCATGGGCATAATTGTTTGTGCAATCTCCATGCCCTCTCCTGCATCGCCGTCGCCGCTGATGAAGGAACGGTCGATCTTTAATGTGTCGAGTGGAAAACGGTGCAGGTAACTCAAGGAAGAGTAACCGGTGCCGAAGTCATCGATGGCCAGTAGAATGCCCAGAGACTTGATTTGCTGGAGCATTTTCGCGGTTGCAGCGGGATCTATCATGACGGTGCTTTCCGTGATTTCCAGCTTCAACGTTTCCGGAGCAAAGTCCAGTTCATGTATCAAACTTCTTATTTCTTCGACCAGGTTCGGTTGCAGAAACTGTTTAGCGGAGAGATTAACGTTCATCGTAAAATTAAGATAGTTATCTGAGTTCTGCTTCCATTCACTAAGCTGCCGGCAGGCTTCGCGCAGATTCCACCAACCCAAGTCCCGAATGAGACCGGTTTCTTCCGCGATAAGAATGAACTCGTCCGGCCCCATTAACCCTCGAGTTGGATGTTGCCATCGCAACAGGGCCTCAAATCCGACGATGCGGCCAGATTCAAGGGCGACAATCGGTTGGTAATAATTCCGAAATTCCTGTCGTTCCAGGGCATGTCGCAGATCCGTCTCGACCTGTAAACGTGCCACCAGGCTGGCCCGCATATCGGCGTCAAACACCTCGTAACGTGCCTTACCTAGGGATTTCGCACGATACATAGCCGTATCTGCGTCACGCAGCATGTCATCCGGGTTCTCGTAGGCGGAGTTGCTTAGAGCAATTCCGATGCTCGCGGAGGTGAAGACTTCTTTCCCGCTCAAGACGAAGGGTGGCGTCAATACCTTCATGAGCCGTTCTGCGGTAAGCCTCGCGTCGTTCTGATCTTTAAGATCATCGAGCAGGACCGTAAATTCATCCCCTCCTAGGCGTGCCATAGTGAATGTTTCTCCCAGGCGCGCGACTGTATCCGTCAATCGCAAGCACTTTTCCAATCGATTGGACACAGCCAGCAACAGTTGATCTCCCACCAGGTGGCCCAGGCTGTCGTTGATCATCTTGAACCCGTCAAGGTCCAGGAATAACACGGCAAATAAATGGTCTTTTCGCCGCTTCGCATGTTTGATCAACCGTCCAAGCCGATCAATAAAAAGGAGGCGGTTGGGTAGACCTGTTAATGGGTCGGTAACTTTACCTTCAGTAATGTCGGTCTGAGATCCAGCCATTCGCGTGGCTTTTCCCGAGGCGTCACGAACAGCGAGCCCTCTGCTCAGCATCCAACGGAACGTGCCGTCTTTGGTCAGCACGCGCTGCTCACTCTCGAAATGAGGGGTCAGTCCGTTTCGATGAGCAGCGAGCTCGTCTTTCACACGGTCTCGATCAGAGTCATGTATGCGGTCAAGCCATTCTTCCAACTTGTCCCCGATTTCGTCTTCCTGGTAGCCCAGCATGGACTTCCAGCGAGGGGAGAAATACATGACGTTGGTCAAAAGATTCCAGTCCCAAAGACCGTCGTTTGCGCCTCGAGCCGCCAACGCATAACGTTCTTCACTCTCGCGCAAAGCCTCTTGTGCGCGTTTGTGTGAGAGTTGAGTGGCTATACGTGCCAGGGCGACCGGAAAGTCGACCGGCTTGGTGAGATAGTCGTTGGCCCCCATGTCGAGCGCTTTGACAATATCTTCGCTCTGATTTTTTGCCGTAACCATGATGATCGGCAATTCGATCGGCGAAAACGACTCGCGTAGCGTCTTCAGGGCCTCAAGGCCGCTCATATTCGGCATCTCGATGTCCAGCAGCACTATGTCCGCGACGTCTGGCTTCATACGTTGAAGCAACTGTTGCGCGCTTTCCGCCACTTCAACGGCGTAGCCTTTCCGTTCCAGGCGCCGGGCAAGCATGTCCCGGTTCATTTCGTTGTCATCCACGATAAAGAGCCGGCCAGGGGCGGAGTTCATGAGGATTTCCTTACCAAGAGCAAATTATCGATCTTTTCACTCAGTCGTGAAAATTCCACGGGTTTCGTATCATAGTCATCGAACCCTACTTCGAAAGCTTTCGTCCTATCTGTGACCAGAGCGTGGGCCGTCAGTGCGATGATGGGGATATGCCGGGTGGCTTCATGCGCTTTCAGGAGACGCGTTATTTCCCAACCGTCCATGACCGGAAGACTTATATCCATCAAAATGATGTCAGGGCTCTCGGAAAACGCCAGTAAATGTCCCTGCTCGCCATCGTGGGCGGTGACGACCTCATATCCCTTCCGTTGTAGCCGCCTAGTGAGCATATCCCTGTTCATTTCGTTGTCTTCGACCAGCAGAATTTTGGGCATTAATTTCTCCTAAAAATTAGGAATTCGATTGCCTGGCCAACCGAATATCCTCCGTCCGTATAGGCTTATGAGTGCACATCTCAGTTATTGTTTCTCGTCGGGGTCCCTTTCAAGCGACCTCGGTCCTTTTTTGGAGAGGTATCGCGACGCGCGGAGACAGTGACAGCCTCACCCTCCGTGACACCGGAAGAGCGAGCGACCCGGTGTTTTTCTATGAGCACCGCGAGACGGTCACGATCAACCGGCTTTATCAGGTAATTGGACGCGCCCAATTCAAAGCCCATGGCTTCGTTATCTACGACCGTTACCATAATCACGGGGATCTCTTTCAATTCAGGATCCGCCTTGAACATATTCAGAACCGCCCAGCCATCGCAATCCGGCATAATCACGTCCAGCGTAACAACGAGTGGATTAACCAGTTTGGCCAGACGTAAACCTTCCTCACCGCTGGCGGCAGCGACCACGTGAAACCCGAGTCTGGTCAGAAATCGAGACATCAGATCGCGAACCGCTGCGTCATCATCGATCACCAGGATGGTATCCAGTTTCGATTTGTCAGGGGACGCGGACGGAAGACCGTTGGCCTTCTCTGTCTGTGCAGCTTCGGTTATTTCTGTCGTGACTTTTGCGGGGAGATACACTGTAAAAACGGAGCCCCGACCGGGCTCACTCTCGACGGAAATGTGGCCTTTCATCAAGCGGACGTAGCGGTAACTGATGGCAAGTCCCAAGCCGGTCCCACCGTACTTCCTGGCAATGGAAACATCCGCCTGGGTAAACTCTTGAAACAGATTGGCCTTCTGTTTTGGAGTGATCCCGATCCCTGTGTCTGCGACGCGGAAGCGGATCCACTCCTGGCCTTCTTCCATGCTCCGATCAACATCGATTGAAATTGTGCCGTGATCGGTGAACTTGCTGGCGTTGCTAAGCAGGTTGAACAGGATCTGGCGAACCTTGGTGATATCGGCTCGCATGGCTCCCAGTTCCTGCGGCACGTGAACCTTGATCGTATTGGAGTTCTTCGATATTGCTGGATGAAGTGTAGAAACCATTTCCTCAATCATCTGGGATATATCGAAGGTTTCAAGATGCAGCCCCATCCTGCCGGCCTCAATCTTTGACAGGTCAAGCACGTCATTGATCAGGGACAATAAGTGTTTTCCCGCTCCCTGAATCTTCTGTAAATCCTTGACGTTTTCCAGCTTGCCCAATTCGTGTGTTTCTTCCTCCAGCATTTCGCTATAGCCAATAATAGCGTTGAGCGGAGTACGCAATTCGTGACTCATATTTGCGAGGAACGCGCTCTTGGCGCGATTAGCATCCTCGGCGGCGAGCTTGGCGTTGAGCAATTCCTTTTGCATCTCCTTGCGATGAACGATTTCTCCTTCAAGCTCCATGGTCCTAGTCTTCAACTCATCGTTGGCGTGATGCAATGCCGAATCCCGCTGCTGGATTTCGGACAACATGGTATTGAACCCGTCGATCAGCCTCCCAATTTCGTCGCCGTAGAATTTGGTGGCCCGTACTTCGTAGCTTTTTGTGGCGGAAACCATTCTCATCGTATCTTCGAGGTGCAAAATTGGTCCGGAGATCAATTTCTGAAGTTTGGAAGACACGAGGAGAGCAAAGAAACCGGAAATCAGCACGAAACTCAGGAAGATACTGGCGTATCTCTTGGCCCGTAAATTCCATTGGCGCATGTCCGACTGCAAAAATAATGTTCCGAGAGGTTCACCGTTTAAGGTGACATCGCGAAAAACTTCCAGATGATTTCTTACAAAACGATATCCTCTTTCCTGCGGAGGAGCAGGAAGAGACGGCGGGGGCGCGCTCGCGTGAAAATAGTGAGCGAAAAGTTTTCCATCCCGCGTATACAGCACCGCCGATACGATGTCTTCCTTGGCCTGGAGCGCTGACAACGTCACGGTTGCAGCGGCTTCATCCTTAAAAGCCATGGCCGCCGCGCTGTTATAGCCGATGATATCGGCCTGCGTCATCAGATCCTGGCTTAATGAATTACGAAATGAAATCAGGTCATAGATGAGGAATCCCGCGGAAGACAGAACGACGGCTAGGCCGCTCGTCAGCATCGTGATCAGCATCAGCTTTCGCTTGATGGAAAGATCTTTGAGGTTCATTCGGCTTTCCTTCCATCAGCCGCGACTTGCGGGACGATTCTGGCGAGAGTGAGCAGCCTGGAACTGATAGTCAGGTCCGCATGCTTGGCGGCCTCGACGTTCACCTCAAAGCGAACTTTATTGTCCTCCAGAGTGAAATTAATAATTCCGCCACGCCTGGCGAAACCGGGCGCGTCTCCGATGGTCAGGATCGGAAGCCATTTCATCGCGTCAACGACGCTATCCAGGTGTTCCTTTTCCGAGGAACTTACAAACAAGATGTTGCAATCCTTGAGATCTTTAAGATCCTTGCCCCATCTCAGCCGTTTAACAGTAAAGCCTCGTCCATTTATTTTCTTGTCCGTGACGATTCTGTCGAGCGTCCCCCCAAACGGGTCGTCTCCCAAAATCCCGATTACAATCGGGGAATCAGCTTGCGGGAAAGCGCTCGACGGCCATTCCACTAATTTTGCGAAATTGTAGATAAAGCCGGCCTTGATTAAATATTCCGAGGAATCAGATGAGTCCAGCCCTTCTGCATGGCTGCCTAAGGCCATGGTGGACAGCAGAAAGGTGATGGCGATCAGTGTTGCAACTTTTCTCATGAATCCTTTGCCTACCTGCGTTTGAAATCTGACTCCTGAGAATCCACTCGCCAAACTACTCAAATCTCCAGGTAATGCTTGCCCGGACGGTGCGGCTCACCATGGTAGGCATTGTGTTGATAAACTCCGGAATAAACTCGATATGCTGGTTATTCAGCAAGTTTTGGCCGCCAACGGAAATCGCCAGACTGTTAATTGGCCTCCAGCCGAGGTTGGCATCCAGAGAGTAGTAGCTGGGTATCATCAGGCTAGGAAGCCGATCGACGTATCGAAGGGTCACGTCATGCTCCAAATGGAAAGGCAGGTCCAGCGAAGACCGCACATACCATTGATGACGTGGGCTTGCACCATCCGGATTGTCGGGAGTCGGATCCAGGCTATCGGCGTTCTTCCGAATATTCATTTGCAAATAACTGTAGGACCCCATGAGCCGCCATTTCGGAAGGACCTTCCAATCCGTGAAGAGTTCCGCGCCGTAAGTTCCTCCACTCATCTTGTTGCTGGCGGTGAAAGGAACGACTACGTCCGTAGGGAAGGGGTTTGCTTCCACGAAGGGCGTACCCGGTTCGGCTGATCGGAGGTTCGTATAGCTATTGTAAAAGGTGGCGATATCTGCCGAGAAGGTGCTGGTTGCCTGAACGCGGTAACCAACTTCGTATGCGAGAAGATCCTCTGACCTAAATTTGTTACTGCCGTAAATAGCTTCCACGACCGGCAAAGGACTGTTGAACGGAGGAACTCCCGGAGGAACCACAGCTTCGTTCAATCGAAGACCTTCTTCGGTCAAAGCGGGCGTTCTGACGGCGCGCGAGATGGCGGCCCAGACTGACTGGTTCTTACTGAGAATTCCCACGAACCTGATGTTGGGTTCCACTTCAAATCCTGTGAAATCGTTATGCTCGAGCTTAGAGCCAATCGTTACGCGCAACCGGCTATCGAACAGGTTTACTTGGTCCTGCACAAATGCACTGAACTGGTTCAGACTGCTGTGGCTTGGCAGCAACGAGACGGTAGCGCTGGAGCTGTTGGTATCTTGAATCGAGCGATAGCCCAATCCCCAAATCAGCTCGTGCGATTCCGCAATGTGCACATCATGTTGGAAATCGATGTCGTATACGCCCTCATGGTCGGTAAAAACAGAATTGTCGACCGTATTTGTATTGTCGTAGTACATCTGCAGGGAGGTCGAAGATCGCGAAAAGGAGTGATTCCAGTGGCCCAGGATGTTGCCTCCGCTGTAGTTTCCGCCGTTGGGATATGTGTTTGAAAATGGGGATGTCAGGGTCGGAACGGTCAGCGTCTCGCCGTAATTTGTACGATAGAGATCTCCCTGTACCGTCAGCGAATCAACGCGTGTCGGCGTTGAATCCATTCGAAAGCCGCCGCGTACCGTATGCCACCCGTCAGAGGCATTTGCACCCCCAATACCTACCGCAGGCACCCAATCGGAATATTTTGAGTAGGCTCGATAGAAGACGTTATCGCCAACCTTGCCGCCGAACTGGACACCCTCAGAGGTTCGTTCGTCCGTTCCGACCTCGGCTGTTACCATTGCGCCTTGGGTCGCCTTGGCCGGTTTCGTGATGATGTTAATGACGCCGTCGACTGCGTTGGCGCCCCACAACGTGGCTCCAGGTCCGCGGATGACTTCAATGCGATCGACATTTTCCAGCAGGACGTCCTGCACGTTCCAATACACTCCGGAGAACAATGGGGTGTAGACGCTCCGGCCGTCGATGAGGACTAATAGTTTGTTGTCAAACCGACCGTTGAAGCCCCGCGAGCCGATGGCCCACTTGTTTTCATCGATGCGCGCTACTTGCAGGCCTGGGACCATCCGCAAAGCCTCGGGAATGCTGGAAGCACCCGAACGCCGTATATCGTCTTGCGTGATGACGAAAATGGCTGCAGCTGCGTCCGCCAACTTTTGCGCTCGTTTGGAGACCGACGTGACCTGCAGGTTCATGAGGTCTTCTAAAGTGATGGCAGTAACATCGGGGATATTCTGGGACGTCTGGGCCGACGCCGAAACCGCCAGGAAAGCTCCCAGCAAACTGTGCAAGAAGAGCCGTCGCACGGACGTGAGGGGGCGGCGCTCCAGTATACGCACCTGTGAAGCGCATGCCTCGCCTTGCGGGACCTTAGCAATCAGGCCGTCGCCCGGCTTGCCGTGCCAGATCTTCCCAAGCAGCCAAAACCGGCCTGCTGCTTGCTTCTGCTGGTCTCGTTTGATCCTCGGCTTCATAACAAAACTCCTCGCGAACTTTATAGTCAGCGCACGCTTCATTGGCCCAGTACCAATTTCGTCCCTCGATCTCGCGAACATCGCGATGCCGAGCTCCCCAGGCTCGCGGGGCGGACAAGAACTATGACAGGGGGGACTTGTGTTGCGACTTGTGTGCTGACTTGTGTTGGATTGAGCAGGAGAAAAGATGTCTCTGATTCCTGTTGTTCGGAATCTATCCGAGCGACGTAAATCGTCGAGGCTTCTCTCCGGCTTTCGTGAACGTACTGAACGTGTTCAAAAGTGCCGGGCGTCGCGGCCCGTCGCAGATATTCCAAAGCGTAGTCTTGTGAAAAATTCGTATTCATAGCGGATCCTAAACGGTGAGCGCTGGCTGCAATCCATGCCTTTCGGCTCGAACTAGTAGTCTTGAATAGAAACGGTCAACATGCCGGTAGAAGCCAGGGTTGCCCTCTTTAAGCCAGATTCCCTGGCAATAGTGGCGGACAAACTCAACTCCAAGCTTCAGCAGGGCAGGCACAGCAATTTGATCTGCGATCACCGGGATCTCATCAAGCTCAAAGTCGCGATAGGCTACGGAACACGCCCTGAGAAGTGCAGCCACAACGCCTAAAGACTCAGACTCGGGAAGCGCCGGATGGAGAAGCAAATCGCAGCGGTTTTCGAGATAGCTAAAGTTCAAGCCCAAGGGGCCGCGATATACGATTGCCGCTCCGACCGGTTCCTCTCTGCTCCCCCTGTAGGCTAGCCATACGTGGCGCGTGCGACGCAGGCCGACCCGGCGGTACAATTCGTCCACAGCCTCAAATTCAACATCCCCTCTAAGTTCCTCCGCCGTGACGTAGATATTTCCCCGCGCCGCGGAAGCAATCGCACAAAGGGCCTGCTTATGCGACGAGTTGTAGGGCACGGTGCGAAGCCCTCCCGCGGAGGGCAAAGACATCCTCCTGGGAAGAGAGAAGTACGCGTGGCGCTGTACTGAGGAACGAGATTTGCCAATGGTCTCGACCATGGAACCAAATACTCTGGTGGGAAAGCGATTCTCTGGCCGGAACCAATTCTGATGGGATTCATCCACCCCTTTCAGAATGCTGGCGGCCGAACCGTCGAGCATGACGGCGCGCGATGCGTATGGATTGCTCTCCGACACCAGATGTTGCGACATCCAGCCATGGTGAGTCGTGCGCCAGACGGCCAGTGATGCGCGTCCGCGCTCTTCGTCACCGGCGGTCAAGACATACAGCAGAGACTCCCCGCCACGGAGCATCCGTCGCCAGTTCTCCCTGACTTGCTCGATGTGCGGGGTGAGACGAGCAGCTTTATCCGGATAAAGAAAGCCTGTCCGCTCGTAGAGGGCAAAGAGCTCACTAACGGCGATCGAATTCACCTGCACGCCATACGTCTCGTGCAATTCCGACAGGCGCGGCAGTTTGTCTACTATCTCCTGATCCTGCGCGTCCAAGAGCATTTTGCCTCCGCAAGTTTCTTCGTAACAAAGAACGAATTACGCTTTTTTAGTGACCGCCTCGTCGCCGGCGGTTTGACCGCCAAACGGAAGGCTGATAGGTCATGTGTCGTTATAGGGGTATCGTTAGTGCCCCAAAATGGACCATCGGTACTGTTTTGAAGAATGACTGGCGGGCACTATTAACCTTTTGGGTACATCCAGAAGTGAGCCAAAGAGTGGACAAGAGACTTCAAATAGAAATCGATTTACCGTCGCATGCGCACTGTGCGTCTCGGTAATGAACTGACTTGAAGTCACTTAGCTTGGTATAGAGGAAGACAGGGTGCTCCTGAGACTTTCGGACGCTACAAACAAGGGTCGCCGCGGCTAGTTCCGAAAATCCGTCCCGTCGTGCTGTTCACTTTTTGACTAAGGTGTTTCGTGAAGTTAGCCGAATTGCGGGCAATTGCTGGTACGCTTTTGAACCAAGGATAAAAGCATTCGTCTTAATTTGTGCCGACATGAACCAGGCGCGCAACTACATCATGGACGATCCTCGGGAGGGGCAGCGACTCCTTGACAAGGTGGATGCCGGCCCCTGGATATCGAAGTATTTCGAGGAGCATTTGCAGGACGCTAAAACGATCCTCTCGGTCGGGTGCGGCCCTGGTGTCTTCTTACGAGAAATGGCTGAAACCCATCCTGACGCCGAGTTTGTGGGTGTGGACCTTAGCGCGGAGCGCATCCACGATGCTGAAGCGCGGCTTCGAGGCGTGCGCAACGCTCGCGTTCAAGTAGGCGACGCTCACGCTTTGCCCTTTGAGTCAGGCAGCTTCAATTTTGTCTTTTGCAGATTTCTGATGGAGTACCTGCCTGACAAACAACTCGCGTTGCAGGAGATGGTACGAGTCTGCCGTTGCGGCGGGAAGATACTTCTCCAGGACCTTGACGGGCAGCTGGTATGGCACTCTCCTGAAGACCCCGAGTTACAACAGACTATTGAACGAGTTGTGAGTCGTTTGGCGAGTACAGGCTTTGACCCTTTCGTCGGGCGAAAACTGTTTAGTCTTTGCTATGAGGCGGGACTGGCTGAGATACAGGTTCAGATTGATCCGTATCACCTCTATGCGGGTGCCATTGCAGAGGAGCAGCTGGATCTGTGGCGAACGAAGCTTGAAATTGCCAAACCTCAACTAAAAAAAGTTCTGGGCAGCGATGAGGCTGCGATCAAATATATCGAACGATTTCTTGGTTATCTGCAGAGGCCGGACACTCTGACGTACTCTTGTTTGTTTAGTGTTTTGGGCACGAAGCCCGCGCGAAGTAATCTTTAGTTGCTGCTCGCAAACCGATTAGCCGGGATTTATTCCTCTCTGATCGCAAAAGTCTGAGCATTTAATACGCGGGATCTAATTTCCTGGGGCGAATTTTTTCCAGAGCATTCTCACACTGTCTTGCTTCCTGCGTGCTATGAGCGGCCCACTCGTCCTGAGCCTCAATAAAATGTTGGTATAAGGTGCTCGCATTTTCGCTGATCGTGTAAATCAACAATGACACGTCCATACAACTTTGCGATAGACGGAGTAAAGCGTCTGCCTTATCCCGATTTCCGGCGATCATATAACCTGTAGATCCTGAGGACGCAGTATTCACGCAGCGCAAAAGGTTTCTGTCGGCGTTGTGTAATGATTCGAGGAAGGTGAAACCCTGCGGGCTATTGAATCTTGAATGCTTGTTTTTAAAGCCTTTCATAACGGTTTCTAACGTATTTAGCGACTCCCGGTCCTTGGCAATTTCGTCCGCGACGCTTTTCCCAATCTCGGCTTCCTGCTCGTCCAGCAGCAGTTTATATCGCTGAATGGTTCGGTCTGCCTGAGCTAGCAGCAAGCCTATTTCTTCATCCGTCGGAAACACTTTCTCACTTTGAGCGTTCGTTACGATGGCGAATTGGAGGACGACGAGAAGGGCGACGAGGGCGCAAATAAATCGATGGCGAGGCATGAGAGTCTCCTTAAATGACCTAGAGAAAATATAGACCTAGCCGGACGGGTATAACAAGGCACGACAGAAGGCTATCAGTATTTTGGAGAGTGACTTTTGTTAGTGCTCAATAGAACGAATGGCTAAGCTAACAAGCGGTTTTCGTAGTGGCACGTTTTTCGAGACGAAGAGCACCTTCTCTTAAAGCCTACGAGAAGTTACTTTGCCGTGATCTGGTCCTGAATCTTTTCATAACTGGAATGAGAAAGGATACCGCGGTCGACCAGATCTTGTTTGTCACGGTAGGGACGATTACGAATGATGCTTCTCGCGGCAGTTCCCGTTATTCCGGAAAGTTCCGTCAGTTCCGTTTCGCTGGCGGAATTCAAATCGACTGGCGCATGTTTACCGCGAGCCCAACCTTCTCTAACCCCTTCGGCAGCTGCGCGCGCTTCTTCCGCCGCCCTCTCAGTAGCCTGCCCCAGTTTCCTGCCCGCGGACTCTATCGCCGGCTTTAATCGTTCGGCGGCCTTCGCGGCTTCCTCCCTCGTTTTCTCATCGCGCTGTCGCTGTTCTTCGTCGCTAGCGGACCCGCTTGGATTCCAACTGCAACCCGCGGCACCCAAAATCAGCGCAACGCTGAGCGTCGAGGCGAGGCAGAAACGTTTGATTCCCTTGCACATGACATCTCCTCGCTCGAAGCTAGTGTCCTGTTTCACTCGCGACGCAATGCCTAATTTCAACCGAGGGCAGGTCATTTCTAGAATGTAAGCCGAAAAATGGTAATCAGGCAATTGCTGTAAAGGCAGATGAATTAAGGCTGTAGCTCGCTTGATGCTCGTAGTTCTTGTTGCCCCATCAGGCCGTGTCCGATACGCTTGATCGCCGTCAACTGCAGGCCGCTGTAATGACTGTTCGCGCCGGTGGAAAGTTGGGTCACTGCTCCAAACCGGAGATCGGCAGGTTGCGCATAAGGAAATGGCGCGAAACAGCCCTGGCACAAGGTTTGATAACCGTTCACTTGCGTCAGGTACGGCTGGTTTACCGCACGAGTGCCGACATATTGTACGTGGATGCTTCCCGCCGTTCCCAACTGACGCTCTAGGCCTAGACTCCACTCGGCTCTGTTGACATCCTCGAAAAAGGCGGCGATGTTTCAACCGATACATATTGAAACTCAGTCCGAGCAGCAGGGCTTGGCGCATTTGCATGCGCAGCGTGCGGCCTGGTGCACGGGCGGAGAGCTTTCGCTTCACCGAAGAGAAGGCACTCTCGATCAGGGCGCGGCGTCGATACAGCCGTCGCGGAAACAACCGCCGCATCTGAGCGCGGACTCCCTGGATGCGCCAAGTCTTCTTGCCACGCTTGGCCGGGATCACGCTCTGTGCTCCGAGCTTCCGGCGAATATAGGTATGATCTCTCTCGCTGTCGAATTCGGCGTCGGCCAGCACCAGTCCGATACGGGTTTGCTCTCCAGAAACTTAACCGACAACTTTTGTAAGAGGAATGAGTTGCATATGGAGAGCGGCGGCCTGCTGAGCACGCTGAGGGCAAGTTGTGGCGCGCGCGGCTCATCTCTCGCGCGCCACGATCGTCGTTGACGAGCCCGGGCTGGAGTCGGACGGTATCGTTGCGTGAAAAATCTATCCTCAGGTCCCGCCAACAGTGGAATACCGCTTGACAAATTGGGGTCAATCTTTATGCCCTGCGCTGGGTGCGTTTCTTAAATGGGCTAATCGGCGACGAGCCCGGCGAAGATCGCGCAAGTTGCGCTCATAGTTCATTCCTCCCCGCGAGGCTAACGGGTCGCACGCAACATGTACATTGGTTTGGCGTAGAAACTCAATGCTAGAAGGTTGGCTCTGATTCTTTTTGAAAGTCCAGTGCCTCGCGCAGCTTCCGTAACAACGTTGCTCGAGAAAACGGCTTCTGGACAAGGGTTGCTGCCGCGTCGAAAAGTTCCCCATGAGAAGAGAAGCTGCCCGTGTAACCGGATATGTAAATCACCTTCATCTTTGGCTGGGCCTCAATCATCTTTTTCGCCAACACGCGCCCATTCATTCCGGGCATCACTACATCGGTCAAAAGGAGATGAATGGGACCAGAACGCCTTCCGGCGACCTCAAGGGCCTGCGCACCATTGCTGGCCTCAATTACCGTGTATCCCGCTTCCTCTAGCAGACTGCGAGTCAATGTCCGGACTGATTCCTCGTTTTCCACTAGCAAAACAGTTTCCGTCCCGTGCGAGAGCCCGGGTGCCAACTCACTCGGCCGACTCTGCTGAACAGGCTGATCGACCCGTGGTAGATAGACCTTGAAGACAGACCCGTGTCCGAGTTCGCTGTAGACCCAGATGTAGCCGCCACTCTGCTTCACGACTCCATAGACAGTCGAAAGGCCCAAACCAGTGCCTTTGCCCACTTCTTTGGTCGTAAAAAATGGCTCGAATATGTGGGTTTTTGTCTCCGCGTTCATTCCAATACCGGTATCTGTTACGGCGAGTAGCACGTATCGTCCTGGAATGAACGGCGGATGTTGAACGGCATATCTATCGTCCAGCTCGGCGTTACTGGTTTCGATAACCAGCTTTCCACCCTCGGGCATTGCGTCCCGAGCGTTCACGGCCAGATTCATGATGATCTGCTCGATCTGTCCTGGGTCAGCTTTCACGGAACCCAGCGTGGGGTCCAAAGCCGTTCGGAACTCGATATCTTCGCCGATGAGACGTTTGAGCATCTTCTCAATCTCGACGATGACGGTGTTGAGATTCAAGACTCTCGGTTCGAGCACTTGTTGACGGCTAAATGCCAGAAGTTGGCGCGTCAGCGAGGCGGCGCGATTGCCGGCTTTGTTAATCTCCTGGCATTGAGTGCGCATCTTGGTATCCTGCCCGGCGCGGTCTAGAAGAATGTCGCTGTAGCCAATGATTACGCTCAGAAGGTTGTTAAAGTCATGGGCGACACCGCCAGCGAGCTGGCCAATAGCCTCCATTTTCTGTGCCTGGCGCAACTGTTGCTCCAAGAGCTTTCGTTCGCTGATGTCAACGACAACGGACACCGCTTCTATGTCGCCTTGGTCTGTTGCGAGCGTGACAACGCCGATCAGTACCGCCACTCGACGGCCATCCTTGCGAATGAGCTCTTTCTCCCAAGGGGGCGCAACGCCCGTATTTTTCAGCTGCTCAACCGCTCGCTGGTCAACATCGTTATATTCGGGAGGGGTCATGTCGTCCCAACGCAACGCTCCCGAAAGCAGTTCTTCACGTGAGTACCCCAAGAGCTTCAGGAAGGAATCATTCCCGTCGAGGAGCTTTCCATCAAGGGTCCCGATCCCGATACCAATAATATTGGACTCAACCAAACGCCTTACCCTTGCTTCGCTTCTTCGGAGGGCCTCTTCGGCTCGTTTGTGTTCGGTAACGTCCTCCCCCGAACTGAGGGTACCGGTGATGCGTCCTGCGCTATCTCGCAATACTGTACTGCGCCACGCGATCATCCGTTCTTCACCGGATTTGGTGAGAACGGGGTTTTCGAGATGCAATGGCGTCCCACTGATGAGGCTGCGGAATGCTGTTCTGAGTTCATCCCTCGTCCTGGCAGGGATGCATGTATCTATCCAATCCCGTCCAATTAAGTCCTGTTCTTTCCATCCTAAGGTGGAGCACCCTTTGCGGTTAATTAGGTTAATCCGCCCTTCCTGGTCGAGAGCAAGCAATATCACATCGGCTATGTCGAGGTATTGTTGTGCTCGGTCGCGTTCCTTCAGAATCGTGGCATTCGCCTGTTTGCGGTCGGTTATATCGATGAATGTTACGACGGAGCCAATTAGCTTCCCATCTGTGACCACGGGATAAGACCAATATTCGACCGGGAAGCTGGAGCCGTCCTTCCTCCATAGAACCTCATTATCGGAATGAGAACCCTTGCCTTCACGAAAGCCCAGGTAGATTTGGCAATCTTCAATCGGATACCGCGTGCCATCGGCTCGCCTGTGGTGCATGAGCCAGTGCATTTGTTTCCCAAGCAGATCGCCAGGGTTTTCATATCCGAGGAGGCGTACTGAAGCAGCGTTGCAGAAAGTACAATTGCCCTCGACGTCGAGGCCGTAAACCGCCTCGGCGGTCGAGTCGAGCAACAGCCGGACTCGCTCCTCGCTCTGGCGAAGCGACCGAATAGCTCGCTCGCGTTCATCGCGTGTTGTTTTTTCTTGCAGGGCCCGACGAACTGCTAACGGCAAGCGGACTAAGCGATCCTTAAGGACATAGTCAGCCACTCCTTCTTTGATGAGGTCAACTGCGGCCTCTTCTCCAAGTGTGCCGGTCACTAAAATGAAAGGAATGTCCTTTCCACTTTGCTTTAACAGATGGAAGGCTTCTACACCGCTCCATGCGGGAATGCGATAGTCGGACAATATTAGGTCGTAGACGCTAGAGTGGAGCTTCGCAGCGAAGCCTTCCTCGGTATCCACTGCTTCTGCCTGAAGGTCCAAACCTGCTTTATTCAGTTCTTGAATGCACAGCTCGACGTCTCGGGGATTGTCTTCGAGAATGAGAACACGGAGAGGCTTCGAGACGGAAGTACCGTCCGGATTAGGTGCAGTTCGTTCTCGTGTAACCATATCCATCTTAATTCGCTGGCGTTACTTGGTCGCAAATGCGCTGGGGGGCGGCGACTGATTCACAACTAGCCAATAGAGTCCCAACTGCTTGACTGTATCCCTGAATTGGCTGAAGTCCACCGGCTTCTGAATATAGCTATTAACACCCAGCTTATAGCTGTCCACAAGATCCCGATCCTCTTTTGAGGATGTGAGTATGGCTACCGGGATGGCCTGGGTATGGACGTCATTCTTAATCGTTCGCAACACTTGCAGTCCGTCGACTTTCGGAAGTTTCAAATCAAGCACCACGAGTTTGGGCGGGTGATCGAAGGAGCGGTGGCTGTAAGCTCCCCGGCAGAATAGGAATTCGAGGGCCTCCTCGCCGTCGCGAGCGACGTGAATGCGGTTGCACAGGTTTTCCTTTCGAAGCGCATGGAGAGTCAATTCCACGTCCTTCGGATTGTCTTCGACCAACAGAATCTCGGCTTCGTCGGATATCACGCTGAACCTCCATTGGTTCCGGCGGCAGGCGTAATCGTCTCTAAAGTGAAATAGAACGTTGCACCTGTGTTAAGTTCTGCCTCTGCCCAAATTCGTCCGCCGTGCTTTTGGACGATACGTTGGACTGTGGCAAGGCCTACCCCGGTACCCTCAAAATCTTCTTGACGGTGTAGGCGCTGGAAGACACCGAATAGCTTGTCGCTGTACTTCATGCTGAAGCCCACGCCATTGTCGCGGACATAAGTCACTGTCTGGCCTTCGATATTTGTCTGATCTACCTCGATAGTGGCGCGCGAACGTGTGCGAGTAAATTTGACGGCGTTCGAAAGCAAGTTGACGAATACCTGTTTCACCAGGATCGGGTCGCACTCGACAAAAGGTAAACCTGCTATCTTCCATTCAATCTCCCGGTTCTTGGTTTCCGGTTTGAGATCTTTCAACACTTCATCGACCAACGAGCTGAGGCCGGTCACCTGCAAGTTCAGTTCCTTGCGGGCTACGCGCGAAAGGTTCAGCAAGTCATCCACCATGCAACCCATATTGGTTGCGCTTTCCTGAATGGATTCCAGATAATGCTTCGCGCCCTCATCCAATGAACCGTCCAAGTGTTCGGCGAGAAGCTTGGAATAACCATCAATGTGGCGGAGTGGAGCACGAAGGTCGTGGGCAACGGAATAGGCAAATGCTTCCAGCTCGTTATTTGCCGCTGCAAGTTCGGCGGTGCGCTCCGTGACCCGCCGTTCCAACTCCGCGTTTAGTTTCTTAACTTCTTCGGTTTTCTTGCGTTCTGTAATATCGCGGATTGCGCTGGAGACCAGCACACCTTCCTCGGTCTCCAGCGGACTCAAACTGATTTCAACCTGGAACTCTGTACCGTCCTTGCGTAAACCGAAGAGCTCTAGGCTGGCTCCCATCGGACGCACCCGAGGATCGACGAAGAACCCCGTGCGGTGGCCGGGGTGTTTCCCTCGAAACCGCTCAGGCATCAGAATCTCGATTGACTGGTTTAGCAGCTCTTCCCGCTTATAACCAAACAGCTTTTCGGTCTGGACATTCACCAGAACGATCTGGCCTTGCTGGTTCACAACCACCATTGCGTCCGGCGCGGCTTCCAGCAACCCTCGGAACTTCCCCTCCGCTCGTTTGCGCTGCGTGTCATCGCGCGAGACCTTCGCAAATCCACGTAGGTTTCCAGATTCATCTCGCAAAGCCGAAATAACAACGTTGGCCCAAAACGTCGAACCATCCTTTCGGACTCGCCAACCTTCATCTTCCAACCGACCATTCACGGCCGCGCTCTCCAGTTCCTTTGCAGGTTTCCCGGCTTCGATATCTTCACGCGGATAAAAACAGGCGAAGTGGCGACCAAGAATGTCTTCAGCTCTATAACCCTTGATCCGCTGTGCGCCGGTATTCCAGCTGATTACGTGTCCCGTTGGATCTAACATAAAAATTGCGTAGTCCTTAACGCCGTTAACCAATAGCTGGAATCGCTCTTCGGTGCCACGTAGTGCCTCTTGCGCCTGCTTGCGTGCTGTGATGTCGCGGATGGCACTCGAAACGAGCACGCCCTCCTCAGTCTCCAGCGGGCTCAGGCTGATCTCCACCGGAAACTCAGTGCGGTCCTTGCGTAAACCAAAGAGCTCCAAACTTGCCCCCATCGGGCGTGCCCTAGGATCAGCGAAAAACCCGGTGCGGTGGCCGGGATGCTTCCCTCGGAAGCGTTCGGGAATTAAGACCTCGATGGATTGATTTAGCAGCTCCTCGCGCCGATAGCCAAAGAGTTTCTCGGTCTGCGCGTTCACCAGAACGATCTTGCCTTCCTGGTTGACGATGACTATGGCGTCCGGCGCGGCCTCCAGCAGCCCACGAAACATTGCTTCCGCACTGTTAGCGTTTTGCAAACTGAGAGCTTGGGGCACGGTGTCAGAGTCGCCGCGTGGCTTTTTCGTCTCGGAATCGTGAACAAGTGTTTTCATTCGAATCTAGATTCGAAAAAACATAGGCGTCCAGAATTCAGCAGTGAGCGTGGGAGCGCGAAGATAAGCACAAAGGGACTATGCCGCTTTCAGCGAAGGCAAAACCCTCTGACGACAAATGGAATAAGCGCCCCACAGGCAACAATTCTCGCCCAAACTGGGCTCGGTTGTTCAGAAATGATTTGAAAGCGTTCTTTATTGGTATATACCCGGAAAGTTACTCTCTACATGAATGTGAAATGGGAGACTCCTGTGAACACGAGCATCAGGCTGAGCGCATCACGGGCGGATGCTTGCCAGGTCGCGAAAGCGGGACGCCTGCGAAACCAAGTCCCGAAAAACGAGACCAGAGAGGACGAAAATTAACAGGACGACCACGAAGCCTCCGTCGAGTTATTGCTCAATCCGGGTCCTCGTTCACTGGTTTGATCGATGCCGTAGCGTTCCACAAGGGGTAAGGCAATCCGGCGAGCCGAGCATGCATTTTCGCCACGCAATCGTTCAATCTCAGCATTTAAGTCAAACGAGAGGATTGGACTTTCTAGTGGCCCCGGCGGACGAATGGCGGAAGAATTGGCCGATTGTTTTGGACTATCGCACATGGCTTACTCCTCCTTCAAAATAACCATATGAACGTACCTAGTTTATCCCCACGACCAAGGGCTGTTTTTGCACGTGACTCGGCTCTAGAATGAACGTACCGGAAATGTTTATGGCAAATGCAGTAATCCCCGCCAGTTCGAGCACAGCTGAGACAGGTAGAACCGACCACGCCCAATTGGCATATCCTTGATATGCGAGAACCTCATTGGAGACACGCAGAGTGCATCCAATCGTGAGGAGCAGGAGTCCCGCAAACATCAGCCGGGTACTCCACAATAGCCGCATCCCCGCAAACGCAGGGAGAATGCGCTGGCCAACGCAAAAGACCATCACCGCGATGAATCCGACCGTCAGCGCATGCCGGGAAGCGCCCCAAATCCCGCCAGAAGAATCCCAGAGTGCCGCGCCTACTCCAAGTAACGCTGCCACTAACAGCCAGCCGTAGGCCATGCGGACGAAGAATGGGAAACTGGGATGAACGCCGCGTGTTTTCGGCTCCTGTCGCGCGGGTTCGAACATTCGCAGCGCCGCAATTGCCAGAGATGTGCTCACCACAAAGAAAGCAGTCGCTTCAGCTCCCGCTCCCAAGAGCGTCAAAACAACGCCCGCAAAGTTCACCACCAGCGCACCCAAGAGCAGCCTGGGACGAACCGGCTTGAGACCAAGGAACACTGTCATCCATTTGGTACTGAATCCCCAAACGAACGGCACCAGGAATCCCCATGCGACCAACACCAGATAGCGTTGGTCGAGGATGTGGGACAAGGCTGGGCTTGTGCCGCGCAATGCAAGATAAAAGCACGCCGCTAGGTTCGCAATCAGCGTCAACATCAACCCTGCGCTTGCGCTGATAACCACCCAAATCCACGGCTCCAGTCGGCTCTTGCCGGAATCTTCGGGCCGGTGCTGTGAAACCGCGCTGAAGAAAATCAGGAACGCAGCCAGTTCGAGGACGCCCGAGAGCGGAAGCAGCAAACGCCATTGCCACGCGTAAACATTTGCGGCCCAGCGTACCACCACACCGAGTGTCCACATTGCCCAGCATGCCCAGGCCGCACCGAAGGCTGGCTTCGTTGCGCCGCGCAGCTTGGGAATCGAGTAGAAACCAATGCCCAAAATAAAACTTCCTATCCAGCCGAACACCTGTGCATGGCCGTGAGCTTGTAACCATGCAGGCGAAATGGACTCAGCGCTCTCGCGACCGCTGATCTGGAGAAGGTTCCACACTCCGAGGAATGTACCTGGCAGCAGCATGAAAACAAGCCCAGAGCTGATGTAAGCCATGAGAAGGCGCGAAAGAGACGCCTCACGCCCGCGAGCGATCTCCATTATCTGGGCGGGAGAGAGCGAGGAATGGCGCTCGCTCTTGGCACTTATCACTGGTGCTTCGAGTGAAATCGACATGGCACCCTCCCTTCCTAGATGACCGCAGTTTCCATCTCCACTGAACGGGGGAAGAGGATGTTGTTTTCCAGATGCACATGCTGGTGAAGGTCCGCTTCGAACTCCCTCAAATCCTGGTACAGAGCCTTATAACTTGTGCATGCATCCTCAGAAGTCGTGTATTCCAAACTGGCTTTGCGAATCTGCTTCACCAATTCTCCCGCCGCATCATGCTCTTTCATCATGGCGTGGATCGGGTTCCTCACCGTTTGGAAGAAGGGAGGCTCGACAGAGCTATGTGTACTTCTCGCCCTCTCCAGTGCGTCGATGTATGGGAACAGAATCTGTTCCTCTTTTTGCATATGCATGATCATCTCTCGCCCAACTTCGGTGAAGAGTCTCTGAATATCTGTGAGTTCGGAATGATTCTTTCCGTGCTTTTCTACCACTTTGTCCAATAAGGGCTGAACCCGCACGATTGCCTCACGGACGTACCGATGATGCCTGTCACGGATATGCCGTGTCAGATCACTGAGGGGTGCCGATGTCCAGCTTGCTTCGTCGGAATCTACGTGTTTGCTGTTTTCACGCAGACGGTTCAGGATTTCTTCAGCCGGAACATCTGTATGCAGGCACGCTTCATGCAGCGACTTCCCGCCACCACAGCAGTAGTCCAGCCCGGCATCTTCGAGAATTTGTCTTGCCGCTGGATTCGAAAGCGCAATGTCCTTAAGTTTGGTTTCGTCATTGAAATTCATAACTACCTCCGCGACAGCTCATAGTCTGGATGGTGAGCCACAAAGAGGCAGTGACCAAAGTCACTCTGACCTGCAAGTAACTGAAAAGGGGAAGATTATTCGGAAGCCGTCTGTTCTCGCTTTAGGCCCGCGAGGTCCTTGACTATGATTCTGCGACCGTCCACTTCTAAAAAGCCTTCAGCCTGGAGTCGACTCAGATTACGCGAGACGAGTTCTCGCACTGTTCCCAATTCAGCCGCGAGGTCTTGATGCGTCTTCGTTAGTTCCACGCGGACGCCCTCTTTCGAGGCCGTTCCGCCATCTTGTGTAAGACGCAGAATCAGGGCGATCAATCGGTGCCTCACCGTCGTGAACGACAAGTCCTCAATGATTCCGACCAGGCGTCGCAGCCTTGAACCAACTACTGCAAGCACCTTGAGTGTTACCTCTGGATGTTCGCGGCAGAAATTCTGAAAATCCTTGCGCGAAATGAAGAGTACTTCGGCGTCCTCCAATGCAGACGCCGACGCCGGGTAATTACCTCCATCAAAGACCGGAAGCTCTGCGAATGAGCTGCCCCGCCCTTCCACAGCCAGAACTTGTTCACGACCCGCTGGCGACAGCTTGAAAATGCAAATCTTGCCCGATGCCACAAGAAAAAGACCCGTGCAAGGGTCACCCTCGCTGAACAATAATGCGCCGCGCTCAAAACGCCTGTTGCTGACTCGCCCGGCCAACGCGCCCATCTCTGTGTCCGTGAGATTCGCAAAGAGTGGCGTCTTCCGCAGCACCGTTTCATTCTTCTCGCTCATCGACTCGATTCGCTCCGCCTGCATGATATCCCAAGCCGAAAGTGATTTGCAGGACCGAGGGCTTTCTGCACCGCAGGCCAAGGAGATTGACTCTCCCCGCAAACGCCAGCGGCTTCCTCCTAGTCTCCTTATCGAAAACGCCTCGGATCGAGATCTCCGCTCCGCCCCAACACTATGCCCCTAGGCGTTTCCGATCAAGGCTAGCGACTTTCCGGGAGTTGGCCCTTACACCTGTGACGGCGATCATAGCGGCACCCTTCGAAGGCGGCTTACTCTTGCGCTGTAAATGGGCGAAGGGGTATGGATCGAGGTGAACCATGTCTCATACATCTGCCTTCAAGACTCCGGAAGGTGAAGCCGCCTATCTAGCGGCCTATAACGCCGCCATGAAGTTGTGGCCCGTTTCGTATGAAGACATCGAGGTTCCAAGTCGGTTTGGGAAGACGCATGTTGTCGCCAGTGGTCCCAAGGATGCCCCACCGCTGGTCCTCTTGCATGGCTATTGGGCAACACTGACGATGTGGACACTCAACATTGCGGACTTCAGCAAAGACTATCGCGTCTATGCCATCGATATCATGGGTCAACCCAGCAAAAGCCTCCCCGATGAACCCATACGAAACGCGGCCGATTACGTTGCGTGGTTGACCGCGACATTGGACGGACTGCACCTTGACCGCATCTCTCTGGGGGGCATGTCTTACGGTGGATGGTTAGCCCTCAGCTATGCAGTCGCCATGCGGGAACGTGTTGAGAAGCTTGTGCTTTTGTCTCCTGCCGCAAGCGTCCTTCCGATTGTCAAACAATTCAGCCTGCGCGGGATGCTGATGTTGTTGTTGCCGACACGTTTGACGGTGAATTCGTTCATGCGCTGGCTGGGATTAAAAAACAATTTCGATGACCCCGAGACTCGCCGCCTGAGTGACAACGTGGTTTACCTGATGTATCTCGGTGTGAAGCATTTTCGAATTCCGCAAGAGACTTCGCGTGTCATGCCCTCTGTCTTCTCTGACGGCGAACTACGGGCGATGCATGTGCCGACGCTGCTGCTCATTGGCGACCATGAAGTCATATACGATTCCGCTGCGGCTTTAGCTCGTGCGCGGCGGCTCATTCCTGATTTTGAAGGGGATCTGGTGCCACGGTCGAGTCACGACATGGCCTTCAGCCAACATCGAATTGTAGACGCACGAATCCTCGATTTCCTCAGGAGAGCGAGGTCCAAAAGTCAAGATCACACACCAGAGCGTATCGTTGCCTAGCCTTCTCTGAACGAAGGCGGACCATCCGATTAACGGCGAGTGGGCGGAAAGCCAGTTTTGCGGAAATCCGACCTATGAGATTGAGACCGAATTTAATCAGCCGCTTGCTGGCTTAGAACTGCACCGCGCAGCGCCACTGGCCGCACCAACTCCACCATCGCTGCATTGAACTTGTCCGGTTCATCCATGAACGGTTCATGCCCCGACTCCTCGAACCAGACGAGTTTCTTCGACGGTGCAATCAGCAGGTCGAAATAGGCTACGCTGATTTCTGGCGGAACCCAGTGGTCTCGGCGCCCGAGAAAGAAGAACACGGGCATCTGAAACGCAGGCGCGACGTTCATCAGATTCAGCGCCGACACCTCAGCCCACATGGCGTCGAGAGAAAACCGGAAGCCATGCAGGAAGTTCGGCAGATCGCAGATCGAGGATTCCGGCCCGCCGAGAAGGATTCGTCCCATGTTCCACAACGCTCTTGCCTCCAGCTGGCCCGCGAAGCGCTGCAGCCACGTGCGCTGTACCCACAATTTCTTAGCGGTGTGGGGCGGTGGGCCGATGGCGCGCAGTTCCTTCAAGGCCTTGCGGTTGTTGCGACGCTCCGCTTCGGCGAGCACGAAGGCATACGATGACGACTCGCCCGCTGGCCAGTCGCCGATCTGACCACTGCCGACATAGACCGCGACCTTCTCTGGGAACCGCGCGGCATAGAGCACGCCGAGCGCAGAGCCCCAGGAGTGCCCGAAGATTGCTACCTTGCGCTTCCCAACGCGTGTGCGTACCGCTTCGACTAGCTCGTCGAGATCGGCGATGAACTGCTCCACCGTCATGGAGGATCTGGGAATTTTACGGTCGAACGATTTGCCGACGCCGCGCTGGTCCCAGTTGACGATGGTGAAGCTCTTTTCGAGCGGGGCATTGAAGCGACGGAAAAAGCGCATCTCCGTCATGCCCGGCCCGCCATGCAGAAAGATTAAGGGCGGATTAGCGAGGCTCTCGCCGCGGATCATCACCCACTGATCGAGCCCACCCAGATGCAGATAGCGGATCTCAGCGATGCTGTCGGGAAGGATCTTGCCGTTGGGCCCACGAAAAGGTGGCGTATTTCCCAAATGTTTCATGGTGCTCTCTCCTTCGATAGCAGTTTACAAGTGCTGAAAATAGGCGCTGTGATGCAAGTCACATAATGTAGCGGTCGAGTTTTTCGAAGCTGCTGCGGTATAACGCTCGGCACTCCGGACTGACGGTCAACAAAGAGCGACTGAGGTCACTAACTCCCGAAAAACGGGGCGGTCTCAATGGGTCGACGCAACACTAGTTCAAAGTCCATGTGCAGGAGTCTACGAAGCGGAAAAATAAGGACGAAAGGTTAACAACGAAGAAGATGATCTGACCGGTTTCATCGCAACTTGCTGATATCCATCCGTTCGCGCCAGCTCCGGAAAGATCTGCTTAAGTTAGTTTCTTAGCTGTTGACCGAGAGGTTGGTTTCACCCGACCTCCTTCCATCGGATGATTGAGAAGCACGGAGAAGCGCGGGCCGGGCATCACGTGTGAACATCTGATTTACATTTCCGAATATCGATGACACGAGAAATGCATAGGGTCCCCATGATTTTCCCCATACTTGCCAGATGGCGCGCCTAACTTGCCTCTGTTCAATACTTTCTGAATTGCACTCCTGCCTACGCATGTTTTTGCAAACTCAGCGTACAGCGTAGGCTCGGAAATTAAATGACTTGCGCATCCAGACCTCCTGCATGGGCGAATTCCACAGGGATGTTTGGGGTGAAGATGTTTTGGTCGGGGCGCGCGGATTTGAACCGCGGGCCTCCTGCGCCCAAGGCAGGCGCGCTACCAGGCTGCGCTACGCCCCGACAGATTGCAGTCAACGATTCTACTGCATTTTTGGATTTCCTGTTTGTCGAAGGCGAGATGAGTTTGATTTAAGTTCTGAGACGCGCCGTCGACGGCAACGAAGAACCGCCGGAATGCCTGAACTTCCCTCTCTTAATGGCGCAATTGCAAACTATTGAGGGCTGTAGCCTCCTTTGACTTTCCTACGTTTTGCACCGTATGGACTAAGCCGCTGAATCGAGAGACATTTTAAGTTCGCGCTGCGCGCGGGCTGGAGGCATTCTGTGACTCAGTTTCTATTTCGATTTGTAGTTGGCGGAATCATGGTCAGCCTGTTCGCATTGCTGGCCGACCTTCTAAAACCAAAAAGCTTTGCGGGATTATTCGGGGCGGCTCCTTCGGTGGCCCTGGCCACTTTGGGGCTGACAATTTTCAAGGACGGAAAATCGTATGCCGCGGTGGAGGCGCGCTCTATGATCGTTGGCGCCTTCGGCTTTTTTTTGTACGCCTGCGCTTGCTGCTATCTGATGATGAAATTCAGATTGCCGGCAATCGTGGCCACTACCTCCATGCTTTCGGTCTGGTTGATTTTTTCCATAGGCTTCTGGCTGCTTTTTTTGAGGTGAAAATTAGTGAGAGTCTCACTCGACTTTTCCGCCTTCGGAAGGACCAAGTGGTACGAATACGCCGTCCGTTTTTTCTTCGGAGGGGCCATAACGGTCATCACGGGTTTGCTTGCCAAACGATTCGGTCCGTCCTTTGGCGGGCTTTTTCTGGCCTTTCCTGCGATATTTCCCGCGAGTGCGACCTTGCTCGAAAAACATGAAAGGGAAAAGAAAGCGCGCGCCGGTATTCTTCACACTGATCGAGGCCGTCAGGCGGCCGCACTGGACGCAGCCGGCGCCGCGATGGGAAGCATTGGCCTCGCGGTATTCGGATTCACCGTTTGGAAATTGTTGCCTCTTTGGCCTTCCTGGGCAGCTCTTTTGTGCGGCACTGCGGGTTGGCTGGTTACTTCGTTCACTTTATGGAGTATCCGCAAGAACCATTGACGGAAAATTGCTTACCTCCGTCAATCCTGAAGAAAGAAGTCTGTGCCATATACTGACTCTTATTTGCTTTTAAATGCGCGCATTCCGGCTTTCAATCGCTTCCGAGCTGCCGCCGGCCCTTTCGCGCCGAGAATTTTGTACTTTTCATCGGACAGTCCATGGTAATTGACAAAAAAAGTCTCGAGCTCCCGCAGGAATTCCTTTCCCAGATCGTTGACATGCCCAATGTCGGCAAAACTGTGGTTTTCGTTCTCGATCGCGACAATGCGATCATTTCGTTCGTTGAGTTTTTTCGCACCTTGTCTTCCTTCTATGATTCCAATAATTCTGCATTTTAGTAGGCATCCCGGGAAGGCCGGTTCATCCATCAGCACGAGGACATCGAGAGGATCTCCGTCATCGCCCAGCGTTGAAGGCACAAATCCAAAATCGTACGGAAAAGCCATGCCTGCCGGCAGCACTTTTTTGAGGGCAAACACTTTCTGATCTTCGTCGAACGCGTACTTGTTGCGGCTGCCCTTTGGAGTTTCCACGACCACCTGGATTATCTTGCTTTTATCGCCGTCCAACGGGGCGAGCAGGGAGGGATTTGCCAACGTGGCTTTCTTATCCTTCTTCTTTTTGGGCATGCGTCCTCCGCTAGTCCTCACCTGGTGAAGCAGCTTTCACGAGTTGTGGAGGCTTGGACAAGGGGGCTTTCGATATTTCCTGGCTCATATCCGGGCGTTCCTCGATTTCAACTCGAGGCACAGAAACCGGCCGGCCCGTTTCCGCCGACTTGAGCAAGGCCTCAATGATGCGGACGTCCGCCAGGCCTTCTTGAGCCGAGGGTTTGGGATCTTTGTTGCGAAGTATGCAGTCTGAAAAATAAACCAGCTCCGGAGCGAACTGGTCGCGTTCCTTAAAGACTTGTTTGGTTTTCCGGTCGTCCATGATTACTTCCGATTTCAAGTCTTCGACCATTTCGTACGCCGGATCCATTCTCAATATTCCCTTGGTTCCGACGACCTCAAAAGTGGAACGCGCGGCCGCGCCAAAGCTGGTCGTGAATGTGGCGATGCGCTCGCCGGGAAATTTCATCATACCGCTCGTCATTTCCGGAACTTCGGTGAAGCGTGGGTCATTCCTGGATAAATTCCAGGCGAAGACTTCCAGCGGCTCGGCGCGGAATAGATACCGGGAAGCGTTAATGCAATAGATTCCCATGTCGAAAATTGGACCGCCCCCTACATCTCGCTTGAGGCGTGAATTGCCAGCGCGTACCTGTTGCGAAAAAATAGAATCGAAAATTCGTGGCTCACCAATCTTTCCTGAATTCACCACTTCGATGGCGGCCAGATTCCCGCGTTCAAAGTGCAACCGGTAGGCCACCATAAACTTCACATTCGCCCGCTGGACGGCGGCGATCATGGACTGGCATTCAGTCTCACTCAGAGCCATTGGCTTTTCACAAAGAATGTGAATTCCTGCGCTTGCCGCGCCTTCCGTGTAGGCGCGGTGCATATGGTTCGGCAACGCGATATAGACGGCATCGATCTCGCCGCTATTCAGGCAATCGACGTACTGTTCGTAGGAATAGGTATGCTCAACGCCGTATTTGCGGGAAAGTTCCTTCAGTTTTTTAGGGTCGCCGGACACGAGTGCGCTGAGTTCGGAGTTTTCCGTCGCATGGGCGAACGCGGGCAGCACTGCGATTTGGGAAATGTAACCTAAACCCACAACCGCATATCGGACTTTCTCTTTCTTTTTCACCTTAGCGTCGTTCTGGGTGGAGTGCATGGATAGGACCCCCGTTTAGATTCCGGTGGACCGAAACTAAATCGTAACAATTCGTTCATGCCGCGCATATACATTAAAATCAGTAATCTAGGCCCTTAATTTGTGGATCTGTAGTGCGCCTTGATCTCTACAATTTTTTCCGCTGGCAATTGCAGGAACTCACCCATGGAACCTCGCGAACTTGCATTATAGTTTTAGCGGTGACGGAGCAATTAGACCGGATCTCGACTCCACGATGTACCTTTGAGACAGAAAGGGGAAACGGAATGGCCAGATACGGAAAAGCAGCGGGCAAGAGCGTGAAGAGCGCCCTGCACCGTAAAAAAAGTGGAACGCTGAAATCGGGCAGGGGTGGAAAAGGCGGCACAGTAAAAAGCCGAAAACAAGCTATTGCCATCGGCCTCTCAGAGGCCCGAAAAAAAGGCGCCAAAGTTCCGAGAAAGAAATCCAGCTAGCAATCGCCATCCACGGCTAACCAAACCCCAGCATGACCCACGGCATTCGTCTGTTCAGAGGTGTAACGTTCACGAAAATTCCTCCTTTCACCAGGGCTGATGGCTACGACGTTTCTGGTCGTCGGCTATAGCTTTCAGAGCCGGGTTGGAGAAAGCCTCCGCGAAGGACTGCGCAATTCTGTTGATGCATACTGAAGCTTCGGATACGCTCACGAAACAGCAGGTCGTGGCGGAGTCGTAAGGCCGCATAGAAAGAGCGTGGGGTTTCAATTTCCTTTTTTTTCGCGAGATCAACTTAACCAGATCGAGGAGGGTAACATGCGAGTGACTAGCTGCCACTGGAGAGAATTGAAGATCTGTCTGGTCGCAAGCTCGCTGTTTTTGTTCCCTGCGGCGGTTCACGGACAAGACGCTGCTCGTGCGGCGGCGTCCAGCTCACCGGCTTCTGAGCGGGAGGCTGAACCAGAAATTCGCGCTCTCGCTGACTTAATTCGAGACCTGCAAGCGCAGGTGCAGACACTGAATTCACAATTGAGCGAATTGCGCACCGAGGAACAACGCACCAGCGAAGAGGCTCTCAATCTGCGTCACGAGCTGGATCTCGCCAAAGGACGGATGGTTTCAACGCCGGAACCAGCTTTGAAATCCACTACGATGTCTTCGGTGTCTTCCTCATCGATATCTCAAGGTTATCCTCCTTCGAGCAAGCCAGTTTCGCCCGGTGTTCCTGCCTCGACGCAAGCGGCTCCGAATGGTTCGTCCAGGTCCGACGAAGATCAGCAGCTCGTCGATGGCAAATTGAATGACCTGTATCAGACAAAAGTCGAAAGCGGATCAAAATACCGGTTGCGACTTTCGGGCCTCGTGCTGTTGAACATGTATGACAATCGTGGAGCCGTTGATAATCAGGATTTTCCGCAGGTCGCGGGCGGACAGCTTCCATCTCTGTTCGCTGTTCCCAGCACTTTCGGAGGGACGCTGCGCCAATCGCAAATCAAGCTTCAGGCATTCGGGCCTGCGATTGGTGGGGCGCGAACCAGCGCAGACGTGGAATTTGATTTTGCCGGGGGCTTCCCGAGCACTGCAAACGGTGCCGCCATGGGAGTGGTTCGCCTGCGCACGGGAACGATTCGGCTGGACTGGGCGAATACTTCGATCGTCGGCGGCCAAGATCATTTATTTTTTGCGCCGCTTGGGCCCACGTCTCTCGCGACACTCGCCGTTCCTGCGCTCTCTTATGCGGGAAACTTGTGGGCCTGGACGCCGCAGGTTCGCATCGAACATCGCCTCGTCTTGTCGGAGGCTTCGAGCGTCTCCCTGCAAGGCGGAGTTCTCGATTCACTCTCGGGTGATTACCCAGCGGACCCTTACATGCGTTATCCGACCTGGGGCGAAATGTCGGGCCAGCCCGCTTATGCAGCCAGAGTTGCTCTGACACAACGGGTTTTTGGACAAAATCTCACTGTAGGCGTGGGCGGGTATTATGGCCGGCAGAGGTGGGGATTCAACCGAAACGTGGATGGTTGGGCCGGAACCACGGACGTTACAATGCCACTCGGAAAGCTATTTGAATTCACCGGAGAATTTTATCGGGGTCGTGCTGTGGCGGGCTTGGGTGGCGGCATTGGTCAAAGCGCTTTATTCACAGGCTCATTTCTTAGTCCTGCCACGACGATAAAGGGCCTTGATTCAATGGGAGGCTGGGCACAATTGAAATTTAAGCCCCGAACGAATTTCGAAATCAATGGCGCGCTCGGAATAGATAATCCGTTTGCGGGCGAATTACGAAGGTATACCGCGAATCCAATGTATCTCGGCGCGTACACTCGAAACCTGAGCCCGCTTGTAAATTTCATTTATCAGGTGCGGTCGGATATTTTATTCTCGACCGAATTTCGCCGCCTCCAAACTACAATCCTGGACAGCGGTTCCAACAAGGCGAACTTAATTAATCTGAGTCTTGGGTATATATTCTAGTGCGTTCCGCCTGCAAAATGCGAGGACCACAAAGATTCACGTGCGTGGCCATTCTATTCGTATGCGCCTGCGCGTCGCTTGCCCAATCGCAGCAAGCGACGGTTACCGTGCAGGTGGAGATTGTCAATCCGAAAGCCAGGAAGACTGCCTCTGCCGGCACCCGTGCGGATTCGTCAAACGTGGTGGTCTGGCTAACGCCCATCGCCGCCAGCAGCGGGTCAGTTCCTGCAACGCCTCCCGCACATTCCGCTCCGCAAATAGCGCAGATAGATAAGAGTTTTGACCCGCACGTTGTGGTCGTTCAGGCCGGCACCGGAGTACAATTTCCGAACCGCGACCCTTTCCTCCATAATGTTTTTTCTCTTTTTGATGGCAAGCGGTTTGATCTTGGCTTCTATGAAGCCGGTTCCAGCAAGACGGTGCGCTTCGACCGTGTCGGCGTAAGTTATCTGTTCTGCAATATTCATCCGGAGATGAGCGCGGCCGTGGTCGCCGTGGATACGCCTTATTTTAGTTTGTCAAATCGGTCAGGGCGCGTCACCATCCCTAATGTTCCCGATGGGCGCTACCAATTGAACGTCTGGTATGAACGAAGTCTGCCGGAGGATTTGAAGACTGTGAGCCGTACGGTTTCGATTGGCGAAGGTGCGCGGACTTTGGATCCAATTAAAGTCAACGAAAACGCGAATTTCAGCCTGGAGCATAAAAATAAATACGGCCAGGAATATATCCCTCCGGCAAATACTAGTCCTGTCTACGGCCGTCCCTGAAAATCGCTGTTAGGAACGCGCAGACTTCTTCTGTTCGGGAATTGTTCGTTTCCGCAGTTTGGATTTCGAAGAACTGCCATTGATTTCCGCTTTTTCCCCTATGCGGAACAACCGGAAGAGAGCGACTCGTGCATTTTCCTTTACCCGCAACCGCGCTGCGCCCACTTTAAGCACGAGTTGCACTGGTTCTACTTGTCCACGTAAATAAACGGGCACGTGCCACGCTCCCGCACGCAGGAGCCGGTCATCGGGTTCGACCAAAGCAATCTCATTTTCCGCGAGATCCAGGGATTCATTGCACTCGACGAAATAGCTGCCGCCCGCCAGATCCCACCATTGATAGCTGTCCTCTTGTCGCAGCCTCCGCGGAGCAATTTCGACGCGCCCCGCTGCGATGTACTCGCTCCCGCCGAAATCAATTTGCCCGGTTGGATCCATCGAAAATATCTTGCGTGCCGTAAGTTGAACGGAATAACCGTGAATTTGATATTTCGGGTGGAGAATTCCCGCAACGCGTTCCGCTGCTAGCTTGCCTGGAAGAATTTGCATGGCGGAAATATACTCAATGGTGCGACAGGCGTCTACGGTGATTAACCAAATGGTTGAACAAAAAGCCCAGGATTGTAGTTTAAACGACGAAGTTTTTAGACCGTTTTGTCGGTCGAGTAACAGAGGCGCTCGAGATTGCATTCAATGCAACGCGGCTTGCGGGCCTGGCAAATCTTGCGCCCATGCCAGATCAACTGGTGCGAAAAGAGGATCCATTTCTCCTGCGGAATAATCTTTATCAGGTCCTGCTCGATTTTCCTGGGGTCGGTATTATGCGTCAGGTCGAGCCGCTCTGAGAGCCGCGCCACATGAGTATCGACTACGACGCCGGAAGCAATCCCATACGCCGTGCCAAGCACAACATTGGCCGTCTTTCGCGCCGCACCGGGAAGCGTAAGAACCTCTTCCATCGTGCGCGGCACTTCTCCGCCAAATTCTTCGACTATTTTCTTGCTGGCGCCGATGATGGATTTTGTCTTGTTCCGGAAAAAGCCCGTTGGCCGTATGTCCTTTTCAAGTTCGTTCGGATCGGCATAGGCGAAATCTTTCGGCGTGCGATATTTCTGAAACAGCTCCTTGGTCACCAGGTTGACGCGCACGTCCGTGCACTGAGCTGAAAGAATCGTCGCAATCAGCAATTGAAACGGATTTTCGTGCACCAGAGCGCAAGCTACGTCAGGATAGGCCTCATCGAGTTTCTGGAGAATTGCGCGCACGCGCTGAGGATTCGTTCCCGCCGCTTTTGTCAGAATTTTGCGCGCGGTTGAAGGCCGTAACTTAAGATTACGCGAGCCGGATCTTGACTCTGGCGCGGACTTGGTGGCGGTTTTCTTGGCTTTTTGTTTTTTCATCGCGACTAGCCGAAGGATATAGCATAACAAAGAAACGCGCGACCCGCAGGAAGTGGCGCAGGCGCCACGAAATGCCCCGCACGTTACCGTATATCTGGTGCTTTACGTCGAGGGGTTACCGAATTGTCGTCTATGAGGTAGCAGGGTCAGAAAAAAGGAATTCGAGCGCTTTGCAAAATGCCTTGCCGCGATGACTGTGCTGATTTTTTTCTTCGCGAGTGGTTTCTGCAAATGTTTTTCCGAGTACGGGAGAGAGGAAAATTGGATCGTATCCAAACCCGTTCTTACCGCGCGGCGCTTCGAGCAACTCTCCCTCGGCAGATGCCGAAAAAAGTCCGCGAGCCTCGCCTCGCTCAACGATAGCGACAACGCACACGAACCGCGCGCGGCGTTCCGCGCCTTTCTTGCCGCGCATGGCGTCAACTAATTTGCGTATGCGATCCGCGTCCGACGCGTCCGTCCCTGCATAACGCGCGGAATGCACACCGGGCGCTCCGCCGAGAGCAGGCACGACCAGCCCCGAATCATCTGCAATTAGGAGGCCCTCGCAAAAATGACTGTAGTGCAGGGCCTTGCCCAGGGCATTTTCCCCAAACGTGTTCGCAGCCTCATCAAATTTTGGCACCGTGTCAAAATTCGGAATCAATTGGAGATCGATCGATGCCCCGGCGGATGCGGCTAGCGCGCGATATTCGCGCAGCTTGCCCTCATTTGATGAAGCCACGGTCAAGCGAATGGATTTATTTTGCGCGGACACGGAAATTTGTCTGCACCAATGTGGATTGATGTTCGGTTAGACGGCGAATTCCTGCCGCCGCAAGCGCCAGCAAGTCCTGCAATTCCGCGCCAGCAAACGGCTGGCCTTCGGCCGTGGCCTGCACCTCGACAAATTTGCCGTTTCCAGTCATCACCACGTTCATGTCCACTTCAGCGCGCGAATCTTCCTCGTAGGCCAGGTCCAGCAGTGCGGTGCCGTCCACCATGCCCACGCTTGTTGCCGCCACGGAATCGGTCAGCGGCAGCGACTTCAAAATGCCAGCAGCCACCATGCGCTCCATTGCCAGCACCAGAGCCACGTATGCGCCGGTAATCGAGGCTGTACGCGTGCCGCCGTCCGCCTGGATCACGTCGCAATCCAGCCACACTGTTCTTTCGCCCAACTTTTGCTGGTCCACGATCGCTCGTAAGGAACGCCCAATTAGGCGTTGAATTTCCAGCGTGCGCCCCGACTGCCGCCCGCGCGTCGACTCGCGCGACATTCGCTGTTCGGTGGCGCGCGGCAGCATACCGTATTCGCCTGTCACCCAGCCCTTGCCTTGGCCTTTTAGAAAAGAAGGCACTCCATCGTCCACAGTCGCCGTGCAGATCACGCGCGTATTGCCGATCTCGATCAGCACGCTCCCCTCGGCACTGGTGATAAAGTCCGGCGTCAGTTTCACCGGCCGCAACTGATCATGAGCGCGTCCATCGCTTCGCAAAATTCCTCCTGGTGACATGGATTTCAGTTTGACCGCCGCCAGCGGCAGTGTCAATCATTCACAATGACGCTGTAACTCATTGTGGAACTTGTTTCGATGGCGCCACAGATCCGAGTGCAGGCATGGTGGCCGTAGTTTGCACAGCGCCTGTCGTGACTGGAGCATCAGGAACTGATGAAGCGGCGGCCCCGGATGGCGGCGAAACAGGAAATAAGCCAGACAGATCGAGATGTCCGGCGAGAGTTTCAACCTCTTGTCCATGGATAAGTATTTTCAGTTGCCGAATCACATTCACGTTGGCGCCGAGCGTCCGCGTAATCGAGTCGACCGCCAGTTGCTCACTCTGAATGCCGGACGGAGTCTCCGCCGACAGCGCATCGGAAAAATCCGCGACACCCGTGCCATCCGGTTGCAGGTAAAACGCCAGCAATATCGCATCTGGCGGCAATGTACGCTGACTTTCCGAGGGAGCATTCGTTATCAACGCGAGCAGGAGTTGTTTCGAACGCTCCACCGGGTCTGCCGATAGCGGCAGTTCTATCGTGGTCGGCTCGAGCGACGCCGGCGACGACGTTGAAAGCCAATACATTTGCGCTTTTACTTTTACGTCCGTCGGAGTTGAGACCGGAACCTGCATTACATCCCGGCGAGCTTGCTCTTCGGTGCGCTGGGTAGCCGATATGCGCTGCACCGCCCGTCGCAGGCTTGGCAAAGTAATCAGACCCAACACGACCAGCACCGCAAGAATCGCAATTGTGGTTTTAAGTCCTCGAGACACGGCGCTATTTCGCTCCTGCTTCGTAGACGAGACGGAACGCCGCCACCGCCCGCGCCACGCTATCCGCAAGTACGGGCGCCATCTTGTCGAGCTGTGTGCGGTCGGGCAGAGTCACGCTTGATACTTCAATCGCCACGGCCGGAGCTGCAATCGTACGCAGTTGCCGCACCGCCGCCGTTGTTGGCGTTTCCGCTGAGCCGCGAAAACGTTGCGCCATCTGGATCTGGATCAGTTCGGCCAGCTTTCGGCTAAGGTCAATGTAGCCCTGCTGCGCGCGATCCCACCGAACGAGCAAGGTGCGCGGCAAACCTGGTCCTCTGTTCACAGGTGGACCACCATCCGGCGCAAGCGAATAGACGCGCGCAGTTCCTGGCTTCCCAGTTGAGGAAACATGCAGCGTTATAAAAATCGCTCCCCGCTGTGCGTTCGCGGTTTTCGAACGGTCATCAAAGGAGGGATCGTCATTCGCCTGGCGGGTCAAGAGCACTCGAAGGCCCTGCGCCTCCAGCGAGATTCGAAGCAGGCGGGCAAAACTCAAAACAACCTCACTCTCGGCGATGCCCGACGATCCGCGCGCTCCCTGATCGGCGCCTCCATGCGCGGGGTCCAGAACGACCACCGCCAATCCATTCCGCGGTGGCGCAGGGGCAGGCGTAACTGATTCTTGAGCTGGCTGAGCCGGCTGCTGGACCGGCTGTTGCGATTCCGGCGGCGTCGAGGGTTGCGCTGGTTGCAGGGGTGTCTGTGACGGTGCGGCCCCTTGTGATGGCGGAGCCGCTTCTCCCCGCGCTTGAGAGGCCCGCGCGCCAACAACAATTAACATGAAAGAGAGAAAGAAATATCTGCAGCGCACGGCCTTCAGGATACCAGAATCAACCCGTCGAGAGAGACCCGGTACCCCAGAATCTCACAGCGTTATGCCTGTAGGATAATGCTGCAGCGTCGCGTGGGTGCGTCGCCGACTTGGCTCCTGAGTTTCACTTGCATTGCATCGAATGTCTGCTTAACTTCTTGGTGCTCTTTGTGCGGCATTCTTGACGAACGTATTGAATGCGAGTTTTGGGAGAACTGCATGACAACCGATCCATCTGCAAATGTAAAACAGCTTTTCGATCTTGCGGGACGCGTGGCCATTATTACGGGCGGCTCCATCGGACTGGGGCGCCAGATGGCACAGGGTCTCGCCGAGCTGGGCGCGAACGTGGTGCTTTGCGCACGCAAGAAAGAACGTTGCGAAAGCGCCGCTGAAGAATTGAAAGCGTTGGGCGTGAGAACATTGGCGCTCAGTTGCGACGTCACAAATCCTGGGAGTATTCAGGAAGCCGTGCAAACGACGATCGCTCAATTCGGCCGAATCGATATCTTGATCAACAATGCCGGTACTTCCTGGGGCGCTCCCACGGAAGACATGCGCCTCGAACACTGGCACAAGGTTCTGGAAACGAACCTGACCGGGACGTTTCTGTGTTCGCAGGCCGTGGGCAAGGTGATGATCGGGCAAAAGCGCGGAAAAATTATTAATATCGCTTCAGTCGCAGGAATGGCTGGGTCGCCGCCGGAGCTTCAAGCGATCGGATACGCTGCCAGCAAGGGCGGCGTGATCACATTTACGCGCGATCTGGCAAGAAAGTGGGCCAGCCACAACATTCACGTGAACGCCATTGCTCCGGGCTGGTTTCCCACGCATATGTCCGGCGAAGTCATTGAACGTAATCGAGAAAATTTATTGAAGAGCATTCCGCTCGGCCGATTCGGAAGCGATGTCGATCTGAAGGGCGCCGCGGTCTTTCTAGCGTCCCGCGCCTCTGATTTCGTGACAGGCCAAGTCCTGGTGGTGGACGGAGGCCAGACGGCGTAATGTTTGCGGTGTGGGATTTTTTTAAGCAGCGGAAAAGGCATCGATCGTCATTCCGAGCGAAGCGAGGAATCCCTCTTCGTGTCTCCCGGGAACGCCAATCTCCCGATTGGCGTCTGCAGAACCGCCAATCGGGAGATTGGCGTTCCCGGGATTCTCGCTGCGCTCGAATGACAACTTTGAGATACTCCTAAAGCATTAGCTCTCTGTGTTCTCTGTGAACTCTGTGTTGAAAGATTTTCTAGACCATCCAAAGGCGATAAGGACCGGGGAAGAGCTTCCTCTAGCCACGCTCGAGGAATTCCTGCTGCGACATTTTCCCGATAGTACAGGCCCGCTCACGGCCGAACAATTTCCGAGCGGCCACTCGAACCTCACTTATCTCATTCGTCTCGGCAACCGGGAAATGATTCTGCGACGCCCGCCCTTCGGCAGCAAAGTCAAGACGGCTCACGATATGGGCCGTGAATATCGAGTGCTGTCGAAACTGTATTCTGCGTACCCGCAAGCGCCGCACGTCCTGCTCTTTTGCGATGACCTGTCCATACTTGGCGCGCCATTTTATCTGACGGAGCCTATTCGTGGAATTATTCTTCGCAAAGATCCGCCCGAGGGCTTGGACTTTTCGCCCGGTATCGCGCGGCGTCTGAGTGAATCATTCATCGACAATTTGGCACAACTCCACAGTTTGGATTACGCAGCGATCGGCCTGGGCGATCTCGGCAAACCACAGGGCTACCTGGAACGTCAGCTTCGAGGCTGGATCGATCGTTACCACGGTTCGCAGACGCACGCTCTGCCCGAAGTCGAGCGCATCGCTCCCTGGCTGATCGAGCGAATGCCTGCGATGAGAGACGCGACGCTCATTCACAATGATTACAAGTACGACAACTTGATCCTTGATTCGAAAGACGTCACGAAAATTATCGGCGTGCTGGATTGGGAGATGAGCACAATCGGCGATCCGCTTTCGGACCTGGGTACAGCGCTCGCTTACTGGGTGGACGTGAAAGATTTGGATGACTTGCAGGAGTTTCGCTGGTCGCCTTCCAATTATCCCGGCAGCCTGACCCGCGCTCAGCTCGTCGAAAGATACGCGCGAGTTACGGGCCGTGATGTTTCGTCCATAGTTTTCTATCTTGCATTCGCCAGATTTAAAGTGGCCGTAATCCTGCAGCAAATTTACTATCGCTTTCACATGGGACTCACTCAGGACCAACGCTTTGCGTCGTTACCGCGCAAGATAGAAACTCTTTTGCGAGCATCATTGTTCGCCGCCGAAACGGGTGAGATTTGAAGAGTTTGGACGGGACCAGATATGTCGCGCCCGACTTGAGAGGCTGCAAATTTCAACCCACAATGCCAGCCTGAAGGCCGGCGCTACATCCGGCTTACGAATAGTAGCGAACAACCCACTCCGCCACGCAGCACGGTTTCGAGGAATCCTTACCATCGATGGAAACATCAAAGACGGCTTCGACGCCCTCGGGAAGATCCTTCAGCGATTGCAGCTTGACGCGAGCGCGAATTTCCGATCCTGAGCGGACAGGGGCAGGGAAACGAACCCGATTCAATCCGTAATTGACGGCGAAGCGAACGTCGCGCGGTGTTTGAATCACCTGCTTGATGAGATGACTCAGCAAAGAAAGCGTCAGAAAACCGTGCGCGATCGTAGCGCCGTATGGTGATTCGTTCCTGGCGCGTTCCGGATCGATGTGAATCCACTGGCGATCTTCGGTCGCTTCGGCAAATTGCCGAATGCGCTCCTGCGAGACGACGAACCAATCCGTCGTGCCGATTTCGTGGCCTACGAAATCTTTTAGCGAATTTAATGTTTCCAGCACTATGGGTGGCATGGCGTTCAGCGCTGTGCTGATTGATTCGGAAATTTCCTAAGTTCCAGCTTCGCGATAGCTTCGAGATGCACTTCATCAGGACCATCGGCGAGCCGCAACGTGCGGGTATGCGCCCACGCCGCGGCTAGAAATGTATCCTGCGAAACTCCCGCCGCTCCATGTGCCTGAATCGCCCGATCCAGGACTTGCAGAGCGACGTTGGGCGCGACGACTTTGATCATGGAAATCTCGGCACGCGCCGCTTTGTTTCCGGCGGTATCCATTTTGTCGGCCGCGGCAAGCGTCAGCAGGCGAGCCTGATTGATCTCGATGCGCGACTTGGCGATGTCAGCGCGAATCGTGCCCTGTTCGGCAAGCGTTTTTCCAAATGCCACGCGCGATTGCACGCGTTTGCACATCGACTCCAGCGCTCGCTCGGCTACACCGATGCAACGCATGCAATGGTGGATGCGTCCCGGCCCCAAACGTCCCTGCGCGATCTCAAATCCGCGCCCTTCGCCCAGCAATAAATTCGATACCGGCACGCGAACATTTTCATAGGTAACTTCTCCGTGCCCATGCGGCGCGTGGTCATACCCGTACACACTAAGCATCCTGACGATTTTGACTCCGGGCGCGTCCATCGGCACCAGCAGCATTGATTGCTGTTTGTGCGGCGCAGCCGAGGGATCCGTCTTCCCCATGAATATTGAGATCTTGCAGCGCGGATCGCCCGCGCCCGATGACCACCACTTGCGGCCGTTGATGACGTACTCGTCGCCGTCACGAACGATACTGGCTTCGATATTTCTAGCATCGGAGGATGCCACCGCCGGCTCGGTCATCGCGAAGCACGATCGAATCTCGCCTGCAAGCAGCGGCTTCAGCCAGCGTTCTTTTTGTTCTGCAGTTCCATACCGCGCCAGCACTTCCATATTTCCGGTATCCGGCGCGGAACAATTGAAAATTTCCGGCGCCATTACGCTGCGGCCCACGGTCTCGCACAGCGGCGCATACTCCAGGTTCGTAAGCCCTGCGCCGTCTTCGTCATTCGGTAAAAATAAATTCCACAGGCCCGCCGCGCGCGCTTTCGGTTTCAGTTCTTCCACCACGCGCGTGGGAGACCAGCGGTTCCGCTCAATTTCGTCGTGGAAGCGTTGCTCGTTTGGATAGACGTACTCCTCCATGAAGCTCTGCAAGCGCTTCTGGAGATCTTTCACCTTGCCGCTGAATTCAAAATCCATATTTGGCGTGAAGCCGCGCCATTATATAGAATGCGAGTCGCGTGAGCTACTCCTGTGTCGACGCCGGCGTTCTATGAATCCGGAAATTCGCAATTTCCTGAGACAACTCGAAGACCACGCGCGCACCCACGACGCCCGTGAGCCTGAACATTCGCGCAAACTGCTGAATCTTGAACCGGAGACGGCGGAACTCGTCAGCATCCTTGCACGCAGTTCGCGCGCCCAGCGAATATTAGAGATTGGAACTTCCAACGGATATAGCACCATTTGGCTCGCTGCTTCGGTAGGCCCGGATGGCGGACGAATCATCAGCATCGATCGCAGTCCCGATAAGCACAAACTGGCGCATGAAAATCTTCTCGCGACAGGACTGATGCAATTCGTGGATCTGCGACTCGGAGATGCTACCGAGGTCATCAAGACGCTCCCCGGCCCTTTTGATTTTGTTTTCTTTGACGCCGATAGAACCAGCGCGCCTGGCCAGCTAAACCTTCTGCTGCCCAAACTCGCTCCGCAGGCGCTCGTTTTGGCCGATAACGCATTGTCACATCCTGAAGAAATCTCCGGCTATCTCTCGATGGTAAAAAGTCTAAATCACCTTCAGCACGTTCTGATTCCTATCGGAAAAGGCTTGAGCGTGGCATTCGTCGATTGAAGATTGTTGTAGCCCGCGTCTTCAGACGCGGGGCTTTTCTTATGACTGGCAATCAAATTTTCGCCTCTGAACAGGCGAGCTACAAATTTGCGCTCGCGATCGAGCGGAAACCATGGCATCTAACGGGATATCACTAGAGCCAAATGAAGTGCGGTTCACAATATTTTGGAGGCGCCATGAAAACATTTTGCCTGTTAGTCTTTCTGTTCCTTCTGGCTATACCCGCGTTCGCGCAGGTAGAAGTTCCCGAGCTTCCATTTGAATCCGTGCCGTTCCTGAAGATTACTCCCGACAGGAACCTGGGAGAGGTTCTTGCCGTGGCCATGAATTCCAAGGGGCACCTCGTCGTCCTGAATCATCCTGGAACGTCCGCGATGGGCGGCCCGGTTTATGGAAATGCCACGACGAACATTTTCGAGTACGACGAGAAGGGTAGCTTCGTGCGCGAAATTGCTCATGGCGTTTATGGACTGGCGTATGCGCACTCGGTTCGATTCGACAAATACGACAATCTGTGGATTGTCGACAAGGCTGCCATGTCCGTCATCAAGTTGAATCCGGAAGGCATCGTGATGATGAATCTGGGACGGCGCGATGAAGGCCCCGATGAGCCCCGTTACCGCCATGCAAATCCGCCGCCCACGCCTGTGGACGCCATGTTCAACGGCTCAACGGACGTAACGTGGGACGCCGACGCCGACGACAATATTTACATCGGCGACGGCTATTTCAATTCGCGTATCGCCAAATTTGATAAGCACGGGAATTGGATCAAGCAATGGGGAGGCCCAGGCGAGGGTGGGGCGCACGCGAACGAAAATCCCGGCAAATTCCGGAATCCGCACAATGTGGGAATCGATCGCGATGGGAATTTGTACGTCGCCGATCGCGGCAACCGCCGCATTCAGGTTTTCGATACCGACGGCAATTTCAAGAAATTTATTTTTCTGAATGCGACCTATGACAAGACGCGACACCCCGTTCTTGGCGATATGCCTGTCATCCGTCCCGATGAGACCGCGCCGTGGACCATCTGCATCACGAATGGTTCTACACAGTATCTTTACGCTACGGATGCGGAGCCTGGGAGAATTTACAAACTCTCATTGCCTGATGGCAAAATCCTCGGCAAATTCGGAATCTCCGGCCATGAGTTGGGCCAGTTCAATTGGGCTCACGGCCTCGCATGCCCAGCGGAAGATGTGATCTACGTCGCTGACATGAACAACTGGCGAGTCCAGAAATTAGTTGTGAAGGGGAAGAAGTAAGCTTGGACGAGACGCTGGTCGGCAATATTAGATGGTCCAGAGTAATAGGACACGAACAAAACAACGGCCGTCATTCCGAGCGAAGCGAGGAATCCCTCTTCTTCATTGGCAACCAATTCAAGAGGGATTCCTCGCTTCGCTCGGAATGACGGCATGACGACTCTCCCGCCGCGCGACTATAGCAAAGCGTAGACCTTCAGATCACGCCCTTCGAACGAAGTGCGGCAATCTCCTCCGAGCCGTGTCCTAACTCGCGCAACCAGCGATCGGTGTCCTGAGACAATGTCGGCGCCGGATGTTCCGGCCGCACAGGATCGTCTGGAAATTGAAACCCGCCGCGCGCGATGTTCTGTTTTCCATCCCGATGCTCGAACGTGGTGATGAATTTCCGATCTCGCAGGTGGGCATTTCCCAAAATTTCCGGAACGCTCAAGACGCGCCCGGCCGGGACGCCCGCCGCGATCATCAGCGCCTCCCATTCGGCGGCTCCTCGGGTTGCGAGCGCGCTTTCCACTTCGCGGTTGATGCCCGCGCGATTTTCCCTGCGCAGTTCGCGATCGCAATAGCGGGGGTCGGTTTTCAAATCGGGACGCCCCAGGAGATCGCATAATTTCTCGTATTGAGCGACTTCGTTGGCGGCAATATTTAGCAATCCGTCGGCCGTGCGAAATGTTCCGGAAGGCGCGGCGGTAAAATTTTCATTCCCCATTGGCATGGGAACAATTCCGCCGTTCAGAAAATTCGATACCACCCAGCCCATGGAAGACAGCGTGGCTTCCAGCATCGAAACATCGATCATGCGACCGTGCCCGGTTGTGCGCGCTTCGATCAAGGCTGCACAGATTGCCAGCGCCGCGGTTATCCCGCCGAGCGTGTCGCAAATCGGATATCCGGCGCGCAAAGGCGCGCTCTCCGCGCTGCCCGTCACGGACATAATTCCGGACATCCCTTGAATGATCTGATCGTATGCCGGGCGCATGGCGAGCGGCCCATCCTGCCCGAAACCGGTTACCGCGCAGTAGACGATCGCGGGATTGACCTGAGAAAGCACTGGATAATCAAGCTCCAGCCTCTTCATCACGCCGGGACGAAAATTTTCCAGCACCACATGCGAGATCGCGACAAATTCCTTGAACAGTTTTTTCCCCTCGGAAGTTTTTAAGTTGATGGTCACCGATTGTTTGCCCGCATTCACGGCGACAAACGAAGTTCCCATCAATTTGCCGTTGGTGACAGGGTCAGCGCCCAACTGGCGGGCCAGATCCCCGGACTTCGGATTCTCTATTTTTATGACTTCTGCGCCGAGCAAAGCCAACTGAAAGCCACAAAACGGGCCAGCGAGGACGTTGGTTACATCCAGGATGCGAATACCACTTAGTGGTAGCGACATGAAAGCCTTTTTGAAAAATTGGGAGAGAAAAGTTTCAAAGAGCCGCCGCGTTTCCTGCCGCGGAAACGACTCCGCAAGCGCCTGCGCGGTGTGCGCGCAACAAATGTCCCTGATACGGCCGCGATGAAAACTGAATTGCAAATTCAGCGGCATCGAGCAGTTTCTCCATATCGATTCCGGTCTCGAATCCCATGCCATCAAGAAATGCCACCAGATCCTCCGTCGCTAAATTGCCGCTCGCTCCGGGGCAGTAGGGGCATCCGCCGAGACCTGCGGTAGTCGAGTCGTATTCTCTAATTCCCGCTTTTAGTCCAGCAAGCGCGTTCGAAAGTCCGCGGCCGTAGGTATCGTGGAAATGCAAAGCAATGTCCTCGAGAGGCAATTTCAATTCCTGGTGCAAACCGTTCACGGCTTCCGTGACTTGATCAGGAAATGCCATTCCGTCTGTATCGGCAATCCCGACTTTCCATTGGCAACGCTCTCGCACGGCCTTAACTACAGCCAGCAGCGCCTTCGTGGAAATCGTGCCTTCAAAAGGGCAGTGAAAACTGGTGGCGAGGCCCACGCGAATTTCAACGCCATCTTGTTTAGCACGGGGAGTCACTTCGTCGAGCAATTCCAGCGACTGCGCGATCGTGCGATTCAAATTCTTGCGATTAAACGAATCACTCGCCGCCATGACGAATTCGTGATGCATGATCCCAGCGGCAACGGCGCGTTCATAACCCTTCAGGTTCGGCACCAGGGCAGAGAATTTTACTCCTGTAAAATTGGCGAGGCCGGCCGCGACGGCTTCGGCATCCGCCATTTGCGGCACCCAACGAGGATGAACAAAACTTGTTGCCTGAATTTCCTTGATTCCGGCTTTGATAAGTTTTTCGGCGAGGAGCAATTTATCCCGCGTCGAGACGGGCTTCGGTTCGTTTTGGAATCCGTCACGAAGGGTTACGTCCACCACAGTCACTTTCTGGCTCATGACTAAACCGCCTTTCTCACCATGGTGCTTGGTAGAATAAGTTTACTCGAAGCTCCGATAAACTAACAGACTCGGAGCCGATTCTAAAAGGCAAGAACCTCAGCAAAAGTTCGTCAGTGGGTGTACTGTAGTCGCGCAGAATTCGCACTTTTGCGTAGGGGAGCACGTTTTGAGTTCCGGCACCGGAAAAGTTTTACGCGCAATGCTGGAGGAACGCCGTGGATTGCTCGTGCCCGGCGCAGCGAACGCCCTCGCCGCGCGCATTATCGAAGACCTCGGCTTCGAGGCTGTTTATCTCACCGGCGCCGGCGCAACGAATTCGTTTTGGGGATTGCCGGATCTTGGATTCATCAGCCTTACCGAAATTGCGCAACACACCGCCGCGATTCGTGAAGCCGTGAACATTCCTGTCCTGGTTGACGCTGACACCGGCTTTGGCAATGCACTGAACGTCCGGCACACGGTACGCGTGCTTGAGCGCGCGGGAGCGGACGCGATTCAAATTGAAGATCAAATTATGCCCAAAAAATGCGGACATTTTTCCAACAAGTCCGTTATCTCGGCGGAAGAAATGGCCGGAAAAATCAAGGCCGCAGTCGATGCCCGCAGCAGCAGGGATTTCCTGATCATCGCCCGAACCGATGCGATCGCAGTGGAGGGATTTGAGCCTGCGATGGAACGTGTTGAGCGATACATCGAAGCCGGAGCGGATGTAACTTTCGTCGAGGCTCCGGAAAGCATCGAACATATTCGAAAGATTCCGCAACGCCTATCCGTGCCGCAGGTGATCAATGTTGTTGTAGGCGGAAAAACTCCCGTTCTTGCCCAGGAAGAGCTGGCAAAAATGCGCTTTGGTTTGGTGCTCTATGCTAACGTCGCTCTTCAAGGGGCGATTACGGGCATGCAGGCAGCTTTGAAGGTGTTGAAGACAACGGGCCGGATGGACGAGGCGGGCGCGACGGTCGCAAGTTTCGCGGAGCGCCAACGGCTCGTCAAGAAACCATTTTTTGATGAACTGGATGGCAAATACGCAGGGGACAAATAGTTTTGGGGTGCGAATCCATAAAACCTACAATGCAAATTCATCATGTGAAGGTCCATCCTTCCAAAGCACAGCTTCCGCGCGAAGAGCAGCTCGCCTGGAAAATCGCCAGTGTCGCCGCGGATACGGCACCGGTTCAGCCCGAGGTCACTGAGCAGATCATCAATCGCATCATTGACAACGCTGCTGTGGCAATCGCGGCGATTAATCGGGCCCCAGTCCTAGCCGCTCGCGCGATGGCTCTCGGCCATCCGCGCCAGGATGGCGCAAACGTGCTCGGCGTGCCATCGCAGCAACGTTTTAGTCCGGAGTGGGCCGCTTGGGCTAACGGCACTGCGGTCCGCGAGCTTGATATGCATGACACATTTCTGGGGGCGGACTATTCTCATCCTGGAGACAATATTCCGCCTGTCCTGGCAGTTGCCCAAGCCATGAACCGGACCGGAAAAGATCTGATTCGCGGAATCGCGACGGGATACGAAATACAGATTGATCTCGTGAAAGCGATTTGCCTTCACCAGCACAGAATCGATCACATCGCGCATCTGTGTCCGGCGCAGGCTGCGGGAATTGGCGCGCTGCTTGCCTTGCCCGCGAGCACAATTTATCAGGCGATTCAGCAAGCGGTTCACGTCAGCTTCACCACTCGCCAGTCTCGCAAAGGCGAAATCAGCAGTTGGAAAGCGTTTGCTCCCGCACATTCCGGAAAATTGGCGATCGAAGCGGTGGACCGCGCGATGCGCGGGGAGGGATCGCCTAGTCCGATCTATGAAGGCGAAGATAGCGTGATCGCCTGGATGCTCGATGGACCGGGGGCGCACTACGAAGTGCCGCTACCGGCGCCCGGTGAACCAAAGCGCGCGATACTCGAAAGTTTCACCAAAGAGCACAGCGCCGAATATCAAGCGCAGGCGCTGATCGATCTGGCGTTTCGCATGAGAGGGAAAATTTCGGGTTTTTCACAAATTGAAAAGATCATCATCCATACCAGCCATCACACACACAACGTGATTGGCACCGGCGCGAACGATCCGCAAAAGTTCGATCCGAAAGCCAGCCGGGAAACTCTGGATCATTCCATCATGTACATTTTCGCCGTCGCTCTCGAGGATGGCCGCTGGCATCACGTCGATAGCTACACGCCGGAACGCGCAAGCAGTCCGGAGACCGTCCGTCTCTGGCGCAGCATTGAAACTCGCGAAGACGAAGCGTGGACGCGTCTCTATCACGCACCTGATCCCGCCAAAAAAGCGTTTGGTGGACGAGTGGAAATACTGTTCAAGGATGGGTCGCGAATTGAAGATCAATTAGCCGTCGCCAATGCCCATCCGTTGGGCGCCAAACCGTTCGGTCGCAGCGATTACATTCGCAAATTTCAAATTCTTACGGAGGGAATTATTTCATCCCGGGAATCGCAGAGATTTCTTGACGCCGCACAAAGGCTCCAGGACTTGCAGGCTGCAGACTTTCACCAGCTGAATATTGAATTGCCGGGAGATACGCTTGCAAAGGGCCGCTCGGGAATTTTTTAATGTCTCCGTCCCAAAAAGTAGCTGCCAAGAATGCCTCGCAACTTCGAGGGGGGCAAAACGTGCGTCCAACTAGCGCAGCGGAAATCACGGCGCGCGTCGACCGCCTGCCCTCCTGCTTGACGTTCTGGCGCCTGATCGTTTTGCTTTCTCTCGGTGCCGCATTTGAAATGTACGATCTGTTTCAAACGGCCTATCTGAGCCCAGGCCTGCTTTCGAGCGGCGTTTTTCGCGCCGGAGAAAAAGGCCTGTTCGGACTCAGCGATCAAGCCTCGTTTGCCGCCGCAACTTTCGCCGGACTTTTTGTGGGGACGATCGTATTCGGCTCCGTCGCGGATCGCTTTGGACGGCGCACAATTTTTACTTATTCATTGCTCTGGTACACCGCGGCAAGCATCGCGATGGGGTTGCAGCACACAAACATCGGCGTCGATTTGTGGCGTTTCATTTCGGGGCTCGGCATCGGCGTGGAGCTGGTGACCATCGACGCGTATATTTCTGAACTCGCGCCCAAGCGCCTTCGCGGGCGCGCCTTCGCCGTCAACCAGTCCGTGCAATTTCTGGCCATTCCATTCGTGGCCATGGTTTCTTGGATATTGGTCCCTCGCTCTCCTTTTGGAGTTGCCGGATGGCGCTGGGTAGTTTTTCTCGGCTCGCTCGGCGCAATCGCGATTTGGTTCATCCGCCGAGGTATTCCTGAATCCCCACGCTGGCTGGCGCAAAAAGGCAGGCTGGAAGAAGCTGATGCAGCAATTTCCAAGATCGAAGCGCGAGTGGAAGCTGAAATCGGCCACCCGCTCAGCGCCCCCGTTGTTGGACCTTCGGAAGAAGGAGGCATGGGGAAGTTTTCCGAAATATGGGTGGCGCCCTACGGGCGCCGAACGCTAATGCTCGTGGTTTTCAATTTTTTCCAAACGATTGGTTTCTATGGCTTTGGAAATTGGGTGCCCGCGCTCATGGCTTCCAAGGGCGCGAACGTTACCAACAGCCTGCAATATTCGGCAATCATCGCGGTGATCTATCCGATTGGTCCGTTACTGTGCGCACTTATTGCCGACAGGTTTGAACGAAAATGGCAGGTCGTCGCCGCCGCGATCGGCACGGCTTGCTTCGGCTTGCTCTTTGCACAACAATCGGCCACGCTGTGGCTGATCGTTTGCGGAATGTTCATCACGCTGTCCAACAATCTGCTGTCTTATTCGCTGCATGCCTATCAAGCCGAACTTTTTCCCACTCGCATCCGCGCTCGTGCGATCGGTTTTGTTTATTCCTGGAGCCGCCTCTCGACAATATTCACAAGCTTCATGATTGCGTTTTTTCTACAAAACTTCGGTACCAAAGGCGTTTTTGCATTCATCGCCACGAGCATGCTGATGGTTGTCCTGTCCATCGGCATCTTCGGGCCCCGCACCAAAGGTCTGGCCCTCGAAGAAATCTCCCATTAGGTTTTTACGCGCTTGACCGCGCAAGGAGGCGGGCGTACGCTTTGCCGCAATGGGTGTTTCAAATTACATAGACCCAAAACGATTTTGTACAGCTTCGATGGAGGCCGTATGTCGATTGGGAAATCCTGGGTGCTATCATTTGCGGCTTTTGCCGGCGTAGTACTCGCAACCTTTCCTGCAACTCCAAAAGATCAGCCGACTGCGGCATTGTCTGGTGTCGTGACGTCCGATGCTGAAGGACACATGGAAGGAGTCCTCGTCACTGCCCGGCTCGAGGGCGGAAACATGACGGTCACCGTGATCAGTGATGACCAGGGCCGTTATACATTCCCGCCAGGAAAACTCCAGCCAGGAAAATATTCCCTCGCGATCAGAGCGGTCGGGTACGATCTCGCTGGTCAAGCGGCGGCGGAAATAAAATCCGACAAGTCAGCTCATGTCGACATCAAGCTTGTAAAAACGAAGGATCTGGCGTCCCAGCTTACCGGCGCCGAGTGGATGATGAGTATTCCGGGAAACGAAAGAGAGAAGAAGGCCCTGTTTCACTGCGATCAATGTCATTCGCTGGATAAAGTCGCTAAGAGCACTTATGACGCGGACGGTTGGATGGTCACACTGCATCGCATGCAGAATCAATGGCAAGCCAGCAGCACATTCAATCATCCTATGATGCCGCCTTTTCCGCCGAAAGAAGTTCCGTCCGACCCTCAGCTGGCGAAATACTTAGCTTCCATCAATTTGAACGGAGACAGGACCACCTGGCCCTACGAGTTGAAGACGTTTCCGCGGCCCCACGGACCCGACACTAAGGTTGTGATCACCGAGTACGAAGTACCACGCAAGGGAAGTTCTCCTCACGATCTGGCAATCGATCAGGACAAAATGGTCTGGTATGACGATTTTCAGAGCCCCGATATCGGGCGGCTCGATCCGCGCACGGGCCAATTTAAGGAATGGAAAGTCCCCACGCTCAAGCCGGGTCTCACAGAGAATAATTTGACGATCGAGCTCGATAAACAGGGCAATCCATGGCTCCCGCGCGGTTACCAGGGATGCGCGGTGACGAAGTTTGACGTCAAAACAGAAAAATTTCAGACTTGGACCGCTCCACCGGAATATAACGACGATCATGCCAGCTGCACGCAAGGCAACGTCGGGCCGAACGGAATGGTGTGGTTCAATAGTTTTAACACCAGCAAAATGTTTGAGCTCGATCCCCAGACCGGAGATGTAAAGGTCTTTAACGCATTTCCTCCCGGGAGCGTGCAATACAAAGGGCCGAATCGTGTTTTTTATTTTGGTATCGATGAAAACTTTGTGACCTCGGAGAAAACTCACAAGATGTATGGCAGCGCCATTGCCGCAAATGGCGACCCGATTTACTGCGACATCGAGGGAAGCACGATCGCAGTTCTCGATCACACCACGGGAAAAGTAAATTTGTATCCCACGCCCACTCCCGCCGCCGCGCCACGCCGGGGCTCCATCGATTCGGATGGAAATTTCTGGTTTGGAGAATGGATGGCCAGTCAATTGGGCATGTTCGATCCGCAAACCAAGGAAATCAAGGAGTGGCGCCCGCCGGTTCCGTGGGCCGGCATCTACCGCGCCGCACGCGACAAAAATGGGGAAGTCTGGTCAGGCGGAATGAGTACGGATTATGTCCACCGGCTGAATCCCAAAACCGGCGAATGGCGCGAATATATGCTGCCAACACTCGGCGGCGAGATCCGCGATATTAAGATTGACGATTCGGGAGCCTCGCCGAAAATTTGGGTGCCACTGGTCCATGCGGGGAGACTGATAAAGGTGGAACCACTGGAATAATTGCTTGGTCGCGAAAACCAAGTAGCACAGGCTTCAGCCTGTGTGGTTTTGACTTCTGCCGCGTTGCCAAAAACCACACAGGCTGAAGCCTGTGCTACTGAAAGGCCAACCCTGAGCTACCGGCCCGGATCGAGATCCCTCATCACTACGTGAAGAACCTGTCCGGTAATTCGCGCATCACGCTCGGTAATTGTCGCCGCCGAGCCGTTTTCCTTCACCGATTCAGTGAGATCCCGATAGTTCCTAGCAACCGCCGGTAACCGGGCGCATCCGCCGCGAATCAGTCCCGTTTTTTCTGCCACCGCGAGCCGCGTCTCAAATGACCAATCTGCAATTTTTCCCCCAGGCGCATCGTAGGTGGTAAGCGCACCAAGACCTTTGTGTTCCAGCGCGTCGGTGACAATGGCTTCCAGAATTCCGCAGGAAGTACGCAGCGCCACGTCGTATTCCCCCTGCTCAAGCGCGCGCTTGCTATCGGTGTAGGCCTGCTCGACCACCGGACGGAGTTCCACGTTGTGAACGAAATCAAAGCGGTGTGGAGCCGGCGCCTGCAACGATGCAGAAATCACCGGTCCATCATCCGTTCCACTGAGCGATGCGACCGCTCGTTCCAGGACACTAATGAGTCGCGTGACGATTTCGTCCGGCGCCGCGCCTTCAACGGCTTGGCCTGCCGTTGAGCGCAGCAGGAAAGCTTCGCTGAACGACCGCGCAAGCCAATGAGCCTTGCTGCCGCCAGATAATTGATTGATAGTTACACCGCAGTCTTCTTGCCAGACGCGCGTGGCTGCGATCGTTGACTTGTTGGAAGAATCTTTCGCGAGGTTTTCCCGAAGTTGTCGCCCACGCCGAATCAGTCCGTCAAGGTGAGACAAATAATTCTCGACCTGCGCTCGCAAGCTTTCATCCATCGCTCTCATCCGTGGATCCCGTCTCTCACTCGTGGTTCGAGTCGCCGGCAACTTCGGCGGCATGCGATTGCAGTTGGGCGATCTGGTCGATGTGGGTATACATGGCGCGCGCCGCGCCCTCCGCGTCTCGGCGGCGCAGCGCAGCAACCACTGCTTCGTGTCCTATAATGGATTTCGCAGGTCGCCCCTTTTGCTTAAGCGTCAGCTTGCGCGATTCCACCAGCAGATCGTTCAGCGTAGCCATGAGGCTCACAACCACGCGGTTGCGCGTCGCCCGCGCCAGCGCGGCATGAAATTCCGTGTCTTCGACGATTGCCGATTGCCCCTTTTTCAATTTCCGCTGCTGCGCGTCGATAATTCGTTGCAGATCGGCGAAATCTTCCTCGGTCGCGCGCGCGGCCGCGACTCGCGCGACGGCTGGCTCAAACATTCGACGAACGTCCAGCAATTCGTCCTGCAGATCGTGCTGGAATGTCATCATGGAGGCCAGCGGCGCAACCAGGCGGTCCACTGTTAGCTGGCGCGGAAATGTGCCGCGTCCGTGCTGCGTCTCGATCAGGCCGATTGTCTCGAGCATGCGCAACGCGTCGCGAATGGATCCGCGGCTCACTCCAAATTGTTCGGTCAGGACGCGTTCCGAGGGCAGCGGCTGTCCCTGCGGGAACGTGCCGTTCAGGATTAACGTGCGGATGCGGTCGGCAACTTCTTCGGCGACGCGCGTTTTCTTAATAGGCTCAATGACACTAGTCTTGCCGGCGGAAGCCTGAGAAAAGCGATTGACACTCTGGCGCATGGGTGATAATTTGTCTCTCTCAACTGGTTCGATCACTGGGCCAGTGTAACACAGATTGGCCATGAGCGAAGAAATTATCGAGTTCACGGTTTCCGGCTCTCCTCGCGTCATTTCCCGCGCGATCGAGGAATATGCCGCCGTACACGGTAGCTTGCACGCGATTGTCGTGCCGTGGGAAAGCGATAAAGTTACTTTGAGCATGGCCGTCACCTCCGCCAAAGCCGATGGCTGGGCCATCGAGCACACCAACCTGGGCACCGTTAAATTAACCGATATTGGAAACGATTCGACCCGCGTGGCATTCTCGCCTGCCGACCCGAATCACCCAGAGAAGAAGAGAATGGCGGCGCTTTTTGACGGATTCGCGCATCAGGTACAAAGCAAGCTGCAGACCGCATCATGACGGAACTCACCTCATCGTCCGCTGCGACCACACTTACACTGCGTGTTGCGGAAGCGCGTGTCGAAGACATCGGGCATGCGATTGCGCGCCTGGCGCCAAGTGACATGAAGCGTGTCGGCGCTCGCGCCGGTGACGTTCTGAAGATTACCGGTGGCACCATCGCTGTTGCGCGTGCCGAAGTTTCAGATGAAGGCCTCGAAGGCATGGTTCAGATTGACGGCACATGCCGCAGCAATTGCAGCGCGGGATTGCAGGAGCAAGTGACGGTCACGCCAATCGAGTACGACCAGGCCGTCGCCGTCCGATTTTCACCCCTGTGGGCTGGCTCCGCGCCGGCAGTCATTGCGCCTCAGCAGATGCTTGAGGATCTCGAAGGGGTTCCAGTCGTCGCAGGCTGCGTCGTGCGCGTGCCAACATTCGCCAAAGCCGTGAACTTTCAGGTTGTGCGGACCATTCCCTCAGGGCCCGTGGTCATCGGGAAGCGCACGGACATTCGTGTCGTGGAGGGCGAGCAGACCACGGTTCGCGCTCCCGCAGTATCGTACGAAGATATCGGCGGCCTGCAACGCGAAGTCGCGCGCGTACGCGAAATTG